>Ga0157370_10003463_pt1 | contig 18513 bp, 11 predicted proteins | sample C35metaG_FD_113463 | JGI IMG/M metagenome (GOLD analysis project Ga0157370, IMG submission 113463) | Corn rhizosphere microbial communities from Kellogg Biological Station, Michigan, USA - C3-5 metaG | ecosystem: Host-associated > Plants > Roots > Rhizosphere > Soil | place: USA: Michigan...
ACTTAGTGCACTGGAAGCGAATCGGCTATGCGCTGGAGCGGCCGGAGCAGTTCGCGGCGCTGCACGACGATCATCCCTCCACCTACGCATGCACGCTGCGATATCACAACGGGCGTTTCTACGCGCTCACCACGGACGTTCGCGGCGGAGGCAATTTCCTGTTGAGTGCGAAAAGCGCAGCGGGGCCATGGTCGCTGCCGGTGAAGATCGATCAGGGCATGTTCGATCCGAGCCTGCTCTTCGATGACGATGGGAAGGTGTATTACACGAGGCGCGGGCCTGACGAAGCGCATCGCATCGTGCAGGCGGAGATTGATGTTGACACAGGCAAGCTGCGCTCAGAACTTCGCACGGTCTCTCGCGGCATGGTCAGCACGGACGCCGAAGGCCCGCATCTCTATCATTTCGGTGAGTGGTACTACCTTGCACTGGCCGAGGGCGGCAGCCGCTTCCTGCATATGGAGACGATCGGACGAGCGAAGTCGCCGTGGGGCCCATTCGAACCAGACCCGCAGAACCCCTGGGTCTCTCAGCACAAGAGCTGGGATGACCGGCTGCGCACTCTGGGCCACTGCGATCTGGTCGATACGCCGGAGCATACGTGGTGGACGGTTTGCCTGGGCACTCGGCACTTCAACTACGCGCATTTCTCGCTGGGGCGAGAGACATTTCTGTTTCCGGTGGAGTGGCATGACGGCTGGCCGGTCGTGAGCGATCACGATGAGCAGAACCTGACTGTAGTTCACGCGCTGCCGTCAGCTCACCCATTCCCGCCGGACCCTGAGCTGGAGAGTTTCACTGAGCCTCTGCTCGGCATCGAGTGGAACACCTTGGGACCTGCGGGCTGGCGGCTCTTCTCGCTGACGGAAAGGCCGGGATATTTGCGGCTGCATGGCCAGCCGGGACCGATGTCGTTCAGCAATGCGACCGCGTTTGTGGGGCGGCGGCAAACAGAGTGGCGTACAGTTTCGTCGGCAGAACTCGAGACTCATCCCGCAGTAGCGGGCGATCGCGCGGGCCTCACGGTGATTCTTTCGCCGCAGTATCACTATGACATCGCAGTTGCATGGGAGAATGGGCGGCGTGTGGTGCAACTTGCGAAGCAGGTCGCGGACATTCACGTGATCGCCGCGCAGCAACCTGTTCCTGATGGCCCCGTGCAGCTCAGAGTGACGTCAGAACCGATGCAATATTTGTTTTCGTGGTCCAGTGACGGCAAGGAATGGCACGAGCTGGGGCGCGGAGACCAGCGGCTGCTGGGCAGCGAGGTGGCGAACGTGTGGAGCGGGGCGTACATCGCGATGTTCAGCGAAGCGGGCAGCACCACCGGCAATCCTGCGGATTTTCGGTGGTTCCGTTACAGAGCACAACCGTAGTGCGTGGGAGAGGTGAATGCGCTTGATGTGGGCCAGGAAGCTCGGGCTGATGATGGCGGTGGCTGGGTTCTGTGCTGCCGCAGTCTCCTCCGCGCAGAATGCGACGTCTGCTTACGATGCCGCGAAACACGTGTTCCGCCTGGATGGCGGTGACGTGACATATGCATTCGGGGTCAACCGCGAAGGTCAGCTTCAGACGGTGTACTGGGGCGCGCGGCTGCGCGCAGACGATCCGCTAAATCAGCCCGCGCCAATGGGCAGGCCGTTCGAGCTGACGGACACACCGCAGGAGTTTGCGGGCTGGGGTGGTGGGTTGACGACCGAGCCGTCGTTGAAGATTACCTTTCCGGATGGAAACCGCGATCTGGTTCTGCACTATCTGTCTCATCAGGTGCGCGGAAACGAGATCGAGGTCACGCTGAAGGACATAGAGCGCGAGATTTATGTCACGCTGCATTACAAGATGGACGGACAGACCGGCATCCTCAAGCGTTCGGCAGAGGTGACCAACAAAACGCACTCACCGTTGGTGGTGGAAGAAATGCAGGCAGGTTCGTGGAACCTGCCGCGGTCTAGCAAATACTCACTGCATTACCTGAGCGGGCGATGGGGCGGTGAGGACCAGTTGCAGACGCGGTCAGTGTCGGCGGCCGAGACAGTACTCGAGAGCCGCCGCGGGTTTACCGGGCATGAGTTCGCCCCATGGTTTGCCATTAGCGAGAACGGCGCGGTCACGGAGACCGCAGGAAAGATCTGGTTTGGCGCGCTGGCATGGAGCGGATCGTGGCGCATCACCGTTCAGCAGGACGAACTGCAGCAGGTTCGCGTCACGGGCGGCTTCAATCCGTTCGACTTCGCGTATCCCCTGGAACCAGGGCAATCGCTGCGCTCGCCGGAGTTTTACGGCGGCTTTGCGGCGCACGGATATGAGGAGATGTCACACCTTGAGTCGGAATTTCAGCGAGCCCAGGTGTTGCCGCAGGCGCCACATCCACGGCTGCGTCCGGTACTGTACAACTCGTGGGAAGCTACGGAATTTCGGGTCTCCGAAGAAGGCCAGGAGCAGCTGGCGGAGAAGGCCGCGTCCATCGGCGTTGAGAGATTCGTCATGGACGATGGCTGGTTCAGCACGCGAAAGGACGACCACGCGGGTCTGGGCGACTGGTATCCGGACCCCGACAAATTCCCTCACGGGCTGAAGCCGCTGATCGCCCGCGTGCATGCGCTGGGAATGGACTTCGGCCTTTGGGTCGAGCCGGAGATGGTCAACGAGAACAGCGACCTGTATCGCAAGCATCCAGACTGGATCATTCACTTTGATGGGCGCCCACGCACACAGGCTCGCTCCCAGTTTGTGCTGAACCTCGCAATTCCTGAGGTGCGTGCGTATGTGTTTGGAGTGCTGGACAAGCTGCTTAGCGAAAATCAGATTGCGTTTCTGAAGTGGGACGCCAACCGGAACTGGTCGGAGCCGGGCTGGCCGCAGATGGCCGCTGACAGGCAGAAGATGATTTACGTACGGTACATCGAAAACTACTACTCAATCCTGCGCGAGCTGCGAGCGAAGCATCCCCATATCGAGATTGAGTCCTGCTCCGGAGGTGGTGGCCGCGTGGATTTGGGCGTTATGCGGTATACGGATGAGGTGTGGACTTCGGACAATACCGACCCGTTTGATCGTCTGAGCATTCAGAATGGCTTCAGCTATGCCTACACGCCACAAGTGATGATGGCCTGGGTGACGGATTCTCCGAACTGGTACAACCATCGCATGACGTCGCTCACATATCGCTTCCTCTCCGCGATGCAAGGCTCGCTCGGCATCGGTGCGGACCTGAATAAGTGGACGCCGCAGGATTTCGCCACGGCAAAGCAGATGATTGCCGAGTACAAGGCGATGCGCGACGTAGTGCAACACGGAACATTGCACCGCCTTGCGTCGCCGCAGGACGGCAGCAACTTCGCCGCTACCGAATCGGTTTCGCCGGATGAGCGCAAGGCAGTGGTGTTTGCGTTTCTGCACTCGGAACAAATGCAGTACCCGGCACCTGTGGTACATCCGCGTGGAATGCGCGAGGATGCGGTGTACACAGTGCGTGCGCTTGGCGGCAACCTGGAGGCGGGCACGCCGCCAAAGGCGTCCGGTGCGTACTGGATGAATCACGGTTTCAGCTTCCGTCTCGAAGGTGACTACGCCGCGGCCGCGGCCATCTTCGAAGCGCAACCATAACTGCTTCGGTTTATTTGCTGAGGTCTCCATGACGAATGCCATTGGCGCTAGAGCGAAACGGGTGTGGGCGCTGGCTTTCCTTTGCGCGGGCCTGGGTTGTGGGTTGATGGGGCCGGTGCTGCCTGTCCTGGCGAGGCAATGGGGACTCGCCGACAACCGCTCGGGTTTGCTGCTGGGCATGTTATTGGCGGGCTCGTGTTGCGGGACGCTGACGCTGCAGCACAGGTTGGAGCGCGCAGTGCGCCGCGGTGTCCTCTGCGCGTCGGCCGGCATGGCTGGCTTCGCCCTGTGCACTCGCAGCAGTTCGAGCCACATCTATGTTGTCGCACTTCTGACCATTCTGGTGACCGGCTTCGGCCTGGGTTCATTGATGAGTGCGGTGAACCTACTGGCGGGCCGGCTGCCCGTTCAGCAGCGGAGCGGACTGCTGGCCCGGCTCGGAGCGGTATGGTGCATCGGCGCGATGCTCGCGCCTGCATTCGTCGCATCAGGTTTTTCGGGTCTGTCTTTGTCTAGCCGCCTGTTGTTTCTGGCTGCACTCTTTCTTGGATGCCTGTTGGACCAGGAGGCATGGCGCGGCGAAGCAACCGATGCCGTCACACCGGACGTAGCACCGAATCCTCACCCCGCGCGCTTCGCCACGTTCGCTTGCGCAGCCGCAATGTTTCTCTACGGTGGCGCGGAAGGAAGTATTAGCGGCTGGCTGCCTACGTTCGCAAATCGTTATGGCGGAAGCACGCTGGCCCAGGCGCCGTGGGTGACATCGGCGCTGTGGCTGGGACTGATCCTTTCGCGCATAGCGGTTCCGCGAGAACTGACACGTGCAGTCCGCGAGCGCATCCTCAAGGTTGCGCTGATAGGCACAGCGCTGCTGCTGGTGCAACTGGTTGCTGTACCGCAGGTGTCGGGCATTTCTGCCGGCCTCATTGTCGGTCTACTGATCGGCCCGGGCTTCCCGCTGGTGCTTTCGGGCACGCTGGACTGGCGGCTGGGGACGCGGCGCATGGGGATCGTACTGGCGGCAGCTGCAATGGGAGGCGCTGCCTGTCCACTGGTGGTCGGGCAGCTCTCGATGTTTCTCGGTTTGCGTGCGGCAATGCTGTTGCCAGTAGCTATCCTGCTGGCTTTACCGTGGGTGCCTGGGCGCACAGAACCTATGACGTTGCGGGGCGGGTCCCGCGAAGCAATCTCCGTGTAATTCGCTGTGAATGCTAGATAGGATGGGGAAGTATGCCGGTTATTCGCATGAAGGACATCGCCCGGGACCTGGGAGTCTCAGCGGTCACGGTGTCCAAGGTGCTGCGCCATCATCCGGACATTAGTCAGGCGACGAAAGAGCGAGTCCTGAAGCGTGTGCAGGAGCTCCAATATCGACCCAACCTGATGGCTCGCAGCCTGGTAACAGGGCGCACGTCGCTGATCGCTCTTGTCATTCCAGACCTGGTGCATGGCTTCTTCGCGGAAATCGCCATCTCGATTTCTGAGGTGCTGCGTAAGCACGGCTACACCACGCTAATCGCATGGACGGCCGAAGACGAGAAGCTGCAGCTCAGTGAAATCGAACATCTGCTTTCTTTCGGTGCCGACGCAATGGTGATTGCAACGTCCGGCTCTGACACCTCGTGCTTCGATCTGCTCCAGCAGCGCGACGTTCCCTTCGTTCTCCTGGATCGCGAGGTGCCTTCGTTCAAGGTCCCATACGTCGGCGTCGACGATTTGCTGGTGGGTAGGATGGCCACCGAGCACCTGATCAAGACCGGCTGCAAGCGCATCGGCCACATTATGGGACCACCGATGAGTCCCGGGCAGATGCGCTTTCAGGGATACAAAGCCACGCTTGAGGCCGCAGGTCTTCCGTTTCGCGAAAAGCATGTGGTTACACCGACGGAGCCCGGACCACGTTCTTTCCACCACGGCTTCGAAGCAACCCAGCGATTGTTGAAGGAAAAGCCACAGATCGACGGCATATTCTGCTTCAACGATCCGATGGCAATTGGCGCGATTGAAGCTGTATTGGCAGCGGGACTTCGCATTCCCAGAGACGTAGCGATCATAGGGGTCGGCAATCATCCGTTGGGGCAGGCACTACGACTTCCTCTGTCGACGGTCGATCAGGATGCGAAAGCCCTTGGGGAAAAATCAGCCAAGGCCGTGTTGACGCTCTTGAATAGGGACAAGAAGTCTTCGCCCCGTCGCACCGTGCTGAAGCCGAAGCTGATCCTACGGGCGACTACCCGCTGAAGGCCGGAAGGAAACCTGCCGGGATATACGTGTGTGTTTCGTCGCCGGAACTCAACAACAACATAACGTTCAAATTCATTTCAAAAAAATGACTCTTCGATGCAGTTTGTTGTTCTCGATGTTTCTGGTCACGTCAGCCGCGTTAAGTGCGCAGCGGCCGGATGATTCGGCGCAATCACGCGTTTGGGTGCTGGATAACGGGGTGGTGCGTAGGGCCGTGTCCTATTCCTTCCAGTACGGTCTGGAGACGCTGGAGTGGAGCGACCATACCAGTGGGCACGATTTCGTTCTGCCTGAGTCCGTGCACCACGGCTTCAACGAGTTTCAAGTGTCTGTTGACGGGAAGCCCGTGAGCGGCAAATCCAGCGATGTCCGCCTGGAAGGGGTTACTGAATCGACATCTAGTGATGGTACTGCCCAATTAGCCGTGCGCCTCGAGGCCCTGCACGCTCCTGTGGAAGTAATAGTGCACTACGAACTGGCGAAAGGCGAGCCGGCCGTTCGGCAGTTTCTTGAGATTCGAGATACGGGAACAGCACCAGTTATTCTTCAGCACCTGACGGTCGCGAATGGCCTGCTCTCGCCAGGGCCGGAGAAAGAACTGGTAGCGTACGGCGGCTATGGCGAGCAGCCGCGGGAAACCTACTTCACCGGGCGCGTGAACGATGTTGCGGTGTTGCTGGAGGATGCGAAGACAGGTATTGGATTCGCGGTTCTAAGTGAGGTGCCGGGTTATCTGAAGCGCACTGAGCTCGGTCAAATCGGCTGGTCACAGTGGAAGCCCGCGTTCTCCGCGATGTATGAGACTGACCTGTTTCCGTTTCAAAGGACAATCGCGGCCGGTGAAGTGTTCAAGACTGCAGGCGTTTCCGTGCTGTTGTACCAGCGCGGAACGGCTTCTGACCCCCACTGGCGAATTCCGGAGTATGTGCGTGATCGCATCGCGAGCAACCGCGTACAGGTTGAGCCATGGATATATAACACGTGGGAGCCGTTTCACAAGGAGATCAGCGCTGGACTGGTCGCGCAACTGATGCAACGGGCTGCTGCCACTGGCTTCAACTTGTTCACGCTGGATGACGGTTGGGAACTGCGGTACGGGGACAACACAGTCGATACGAAGAAGTTTCCCGAAGGCCTCGATCCTCTGTTCGCTCAGGCGCATAAATTGGGACTCGAGCGAGGTTTATGGAGTCCGCTTGCATTAGTTGATCTCAAGTCGCATGACTTCTTGCAGCACCCCGAGTGGGCGTGTCACGAACCGGATGGCAGCTTACGCTACTCCAACTCGTCGGGCATCGTGCTCTCGTTGGCGAGTCCATACAAGTATGCCGTCATCGACCGCATCTCGGAACTCGTAAAGCGTTACGACCTCAGCTACGTGAAGCTGGATCTCACTACCGTTTTCAACGCCTACGGCGAGCAGCCGGGATGTTTCGAGAAGCGTGAAGAATACAAAACGCCTCAGGAATCCTCCGAGCGCATCTACGAAGCGCTCGATTTGATCGCCAATACTCTGCACGAACGCTTCCCAAAACTGCTGATCGATTACACGTTTGAGCTGTGGGGAGAGAAACACCTCATCGATTACGGTTTGTTGCGAGTCGCTGACCTGGACTGGATGAGCAACATTGGGGATCGCTTTGCCGACGATGCTGGGCCTCTGCAGGCGCGCACGTTGTTATATCAGCGCGGCATAGCGATCCCGGTGAACACCATGCTCATCGGGAACCTACAGGCGGAGATGCCATCGTGGCAGGACCATGCCGCGACCGTAATGGGATCTGGGCACGTATTCCTCGGCGATTTGCGCCAAGTAGATGCAAGAACCTCCGCGGCCTATCGCGACTGGATCGGCCGCTACCAACGTTTGTCCGCTTCGGCGAAGATTTCCGACTCCTTCTTTCCGTTGGGGAGTTGGCGCCAACCGCGGGTCGATCGGTGGGATGGTTTTGCGCGATTCGCTCGGACCGGCGATGGCATGGTCGTTTTGTTTCGAAATCAGAGCTCCGCCACCAGCGCGCGGTTCCACATTCCTGGGTATCCCGACGGCCAGTTCCGTGTCACATCGTGGGGCACAGGAGTGACTTGGACTGTTTCGGGAAGTGCGCTGAAAGACGCATTGGAAGTTCGCTTTCCTCCAGGGCAGAATGTTGAGGTCATCGAACTGCATCCGGTCCCGGCGAACCGTCCATAATTCCGGCCGGGTACACATACAGCTCGGAAGATCACGCTCGCATCGCAGACGCTCCGCGCAAAAGTGTGCAGCCGCGGCAATGTCTTGCCGCGGCTGCAGTTTGGCTCGAAAGCCTGCTGCGTGGCTTAGTTGATGCCCTCGAACATGATTGGTTCGCCGCTGATGCTGCGCACCGTTCCGCCCGTGTAGGAGATGTAGCCGCCGGGGTCGTCCAGCCACTGGTACTGCGTGAAGTGTTGTCCAGAAGGCGGGGTCGGCACGAAGCTGGCGTCCGACTTCGCCCAATCAGTCACCCAGTAGATGGTGGCGTGGTAACCCGACCGCGCTGCGGGTCAGCGTGCGGGAATAGATGTGATAACCGTGATCGGTCCCGGCTGTGTAGGTTGGATTGCTCGCTCCGTTCAACCAGCTTTCGATTTGAAGCCACGCGTTCCCAACCGGCGTCAGTGCGCCTGCAGCCAGTTGGTCGTAGCTTGTGCTCCAGCCATCGGTGAAGTTGCTCGCCTTTTCATTGCAGTTCAGGGTCGTTTCAGTCAAAACCTGCTTGGGGATGTACTGCGGCATCCAGCAGCCGGCCGACTGGTTGAAATGCATGCCATCGCCCGAGTCCGTGCCATCCGTGTCAAAGGCGTATGCGTACGATCTCGACACCCCATTCGCCTTGAGCAAATGAGCCATCGCGCCAGCCAGTTGGTGCGCAGGAAGTCGCGCGCGGTAAGGCCACTCATTCCGGTCACGGTGCCCTGGATGGCGAACAGGTCGGAGAAACCGCCTTCCGTTGCCCACATCTGCTTGCCGGACATGTGGTGAGTGTTCGCCATTGTCTGCAGCTTACTGATCTGGCTCAATATGGCGTCGCCGCAGCGGCGATACTCCGCTGTCGAGCCGTTGTAGAAATCGAGGCTGTATTCACTTGTGACCGAGGAGGGGCATTCATAGCTGGCTTGGTGGAAGTCTGAACCCGTGCCATCGTTATAATCAGCACCCGTTCCATCTCCCGAATAGCTGAACTCCGGGAAGGGAGCGGGATCACCTGGCCCTAGTTCGCCGCCCTTGTAGGAATAGTCGTACCAGATGGTGTAAGGATGCCAACTGACAAAATCGAGCATACCGGATGCGCCCGTGAACTGATACCAGTAGTCGAGCACACCGGTTGACCTCGAGTTACCGAGGGTCGTGTCGTAGTAGGCGTAGCCGGATTGTCCACTCGGGTCGGTGTATCCGCTGTTGGCGTTGGAACCGGCGTCACCGCGGAAGTGCTGCCGGCGCTAACCATACAGTTGCTACAGAACTGGCGAATGATGGTTGCGGCATCGACGCCCATCCTTGCCATGTTTTCGTTGGAGTCCGTCCAATACTGCTCGGCATTGAGTTCATTCCACAGCTCGAAATTGTGCAACCATCATGGCCCGCCAGAACGTCAACGACTGCTATGTGAAAGAGTTTTGGACCGCGTCCGCTCCGCTCGAGGCGGAACGCGGCTGTTTCACCTTCAGTGTGCTTGAAAAGCGGGAAACGCTGAATCGTTTCAACGCGTCGGGTTGCCAGCGAGGACTCGATGCAGACACCTTGCTTCGTGCTGCAATGGCGAGGTTCGAACACTCCATCCGGTCTACTGCGCCATTTCATAAATGGACAATTTATGACAACTCTTGGTCAGGCACCGAAAAGACAGTGTGACCGCAGGCTTGTACTGTCAGACAGAGGCTATGGCCAGTTCCATCACATCGCGAGCTTTTGGATTTCTTTCTGACGGAAAGGCTGTCGAGGTGTGGACATTATGCGGGCAGGGCGGCTTGGTACTGGAGACCATCACGTACGGCGCCACCGTGACGCGGTTACTGGTTCCTGACCGCGACGGGCACATGGCCGATGTGGTGCTTGGCTTCAACGACCTCGATTCGTATGTGGCAGATAGGGCTTACTTTGGTGCAGTGATCGGACGAGTTGCGGGACGTATGGCGGGCGCGCAGTTTACCCTCGAGGGAAAGACATACGAGCTCGCGCGGAACGACTTTCCAAACCATCTGCATGGCGGCGTGGAAGGGTTCAACAAGAAGACCTGGATCGCTTCGCCGACGACGCGTCGAGGTGGCGCACCTTCATTGCGCCTAACGTACTGCAGTCCCGATGGCGAGGAAGGTTATCCAGGAATGGTGACCGCAGCGGTCCAATATACCGTCACCGATGACAATACTTTCTTGGTCGAGACCAAAGCTATTAGCGATCAACCTACACCACTCAGCCTAACGGTGCACCCTTACTTCCATCTCGGAGGAGAAGGTACGGGTTCGATCGCGGATCATGAACTGCAGATCAACGCCGACGAGTTTGTCCTTATCGATGAACGCTTGACGCCGCTGGGCCGCACCGGATCTGTGATCGGGCGAAGCAATGACTTTCGCCAGCTTCGACATCTCGGTGACGCGATCCCATTTTTGTTTCAAAACCATGGTGATCTATATCACGTGCGCGGAACGAAATTGAAAGGAGCTCGATCTAAGCCCGTGGCCGCCGCTCGTTTGGTCCATCCGGCCAGCGGGCGCATTCTCGATGTCTCCACCACTGACGCGTACATCCAGCTTTACACCGGCGCAGGTCTCGATGGATCTGTTATAGGAAAGTCCGGAGCACGCTATGCGCGACACGCCGGTCTCTCATTGGAGTGCGAAGGCTATCCCGACGGAGAAAATGCTTCCAGCATGGGAGACATCCTTCTTCGCCCGGGAGAGATACGACAACAGACCACCGCATACGCCTTTTCGATGCGGCACTGAAAGACGCTGCCGCGAACGGTCCATGACGGACGCAGACATTGGCTTTAGAGGAATTCGATTATGGGCCGCAACACCGCGGTATTTACCAAACCACCGATCTACCAGGACTACGGTCTCACCGGCGTGAACGCCGCGCTCGCGGTGGAGAAAGGGCTCGCCGAGGCGGACTGGTATCAGTGTGCCGTTCCCCGCGAAACCATGCGCAAGCTGCTGGAACGCCGCGATGGTCCCGCAATTCGTGACACCGCTTTGTGGTTCGGACTAATCGTCGGCTTCGGTTATGCCACCTATCTTCTCTGGGGCAGCTGGTGGGCGATTGTGCCCTATATGGCGTACAGCGTTCTCTACGCGTCGACCTCCGATTCACGCTGGCACGAGACCGGCCATGGCACGGCGTTCAAGACCGACTGGATGAACAACGTCCTCTATGAGATTGCCTCGTTTATGGTGATGCGCGAATCAACTGTTTGGCGCTGGAGTCACAATCGCCATCATAGCGACACCATCATCGTTGGCCGTGATCCGGAGATCGCCGTGCCGCGACCGCCCAACATACGAGCCATCCTCCTATCCTTCTTCAATCTCGGCGTGTATCCGAAGTATTTCAGGCACATCGTGCTGCACTCGCTGGCAAGGATGGCCGCGGACGAGAAAACTTTCGTTCCCCAGATGGAATATCCGACCGTCTATCGTAGGGCTCGCGCGTATCTCGCCATCTATGCCGCGGTCATCGGTCTTGCCATCTATACCCGCAGCATCCTCCCGTTGCTGTTCATCGGTCTCGTCAATCTGTTCGGCACGTGGCTGTTGGTCGTTTACGGCCTGACCCAGCACGCGGGTCTTGCTGAGAACACACTGGACCACCGTCTGAACTGTCGAACGGTATACATGAATCCGATCCATCGGTACCTGTACTGGAATATGAACTACCACGTGGAGCACCATATGTTCCCGCTGGTGCCGTACCACGCATTGCCAAAATTACATGCTGCCGTGCAGGACGATTGCCCCGTGCCGTATCCGAGTCTGCTCTCGGCCTGGCGTGAGATTGTTCCTTCCGTGCTGAATCAGATCAAAGACCCCGCGTTTCATGTCAAACGTCAGCTGCCCGCGCCCAAGGCACGCGCGCACCCCTGCATCTATTCTTCGCAGGCGCGGGCCGATGCCGACGGATGGGTGGAAGCCTGCGCCGGCGCCGATCTCAGACCTACCGACGTGGTTCGTTTCGATCATGGCCAGAAGACGTACGCTCTTTATCGCATCGGCCAGGGTCAACTTTATGCTACGGATGGAGTCTGCACTCACGGCAACACTCACCTATCCGAAGGACTCATTGTTGGAACGATGATCGAGTGCCCGAAGCACAACGGGCGCTTTAACCTCGTCGACGGGTCGCCGGCGCGCGCGCCTATCTGCCGCGGGTTGGCAACATATCCAATCGAAGAGCGTGGTGCACAGATCCGCATCAACGTCGCTCGTGGGGGCGGAACTGGAACCCGTGCGCAGAAGACCTGCAGGTTCCGCGTGGTTAGTAACCAAAGCGTTGCTACTTTTATTAAGGAACTTGTGCTGGAACCGTTGGATGTTGCACAGACCATCGCTTTCACGCCAGGCGACTACCTGCAGCTCGACATTCCCACCTACGATTCGATTCGTTTTCACGACTTCGACATTCCCGAGCCGTTTGCTTCGGTGTGGGAGAACCAACATGTCTTCGATCTCGTCGCCAGGAATCCGACGACCGTCCGCCGCAACAACTACTCGCTTGCCAGCAATCCATCGACCGAGCGGACGCTACGCTTCAACGTCCGCATTGCAACGCCGCCACCGGGCCAGCACTGTGCCCCCGGGGTTGGATCCAGCTACGTTTTCAGCCTCAAGCCGGAGGATATCGTCTCCGGCATCGGTCCATTCGGAGATTTTCATATCAAACCAACACAGCGGGAGATGATCTATATCGGCGGCGGCGCCGGGATGGCGCCGCTTCGGGCGCATCTCTCGCACCTTCTTGAGAATGAACAGACCGCTCGCAAGATCAGCTTCTGGTATGGAGCGCGCTCCAGGCAGGAGATTTTCTACGATGACTATTTTCAGCGGCTCGCCGAAAAACATCATAACTTCGTCTTTCACCCCGCTCTCTCCTCACCGCTCGCTGAGGACAACTGGCAGGGTCTTGTGGGGTTCATTCATGAAGTGGTTCTGGAAAGATACCTGCACGATCACGCTCATCCTGAGGCGCTTGAATACTATCTCTGCGGCCCGCCGATGATGATTAGGGCATGCACAAAGATGCTGGCCGCTATTGGCGTTCCTGCACACCAGATTGCGTTCGACGAATTCTAGGCAGGTTTAGATGAGCTCCACTTCCCGCTTTCTCAACGACGGCTCCGACGCGGCTCCAAGGCTGAGCGTCTATCTGAATCTCGACAACCTCGTCGATCTGCGCGCCGATAGCGCTTGGCCTGGGCTGGAAGGGCTGCAGTGCTATGAAGCCCTGCTGGCCGATGGATTCGAGGATGTTCAACTTACCATCGGCCAACCCCCGCCGGCAGGCGCACCGTTGCCCCACTGCGGGCTCGGCCGGATCTACACGGCGACCGAGGCTGAAGCCATCGCGGCGAAACACGCGGAGCGCGGCGACCGCTGCATCACAGTCCATGCCGGCTGGGGTATGGAAGATGACGATGAGGTCGTTCGTCTTGTCGAGTCGATCCTCGTTGCATCCGACAGGCATCGCCTCCCCATATTCATCGAAACTCATCGCGCGACGATGACACAGGACCTGTGGCGGACGATACAGATCATAAGGAAGTTTCCGGAGGTTCGCTTCAACGGCGACTTCAGCCACTACTATTGCGGGCAGCAACTCGCCTACGGCGACTGGGCCAGCAAACTTGCTTTCATGGAGCCCATATTTAGCCGGGTTGGTTTTATGCACGGCCGCATTGCCAGCCCGGGCTGCATGCAGGTGCCCATCGGCGCGGACCTGAGTTCAAGGCCAAGGCAGGCTCACGGCGTCATCAACTATCTCGACCACTTCAAAGAGCTTTGGACGCAGGCCATGCTGGGTTTTCTCCGCACCGCCAGTCCAGGCGATGTGCTCATCTTCGCGCCCGAGCTCTTGTCGGGCGCGCATTATTACGCTCGGAAGTTTCCCGACGCCTCCGGCGAATTGGCCGAGGAGTCCGATCGCTATGCCGAAGCCCTCCTCTACAAAGACCTGGCCCGTGCTTGCTTTGCTGAAGCCGGACGACTTGTATCAGGGAGTGCGACGAAGTGACCGAATCGATCAACATGCGGTATTTGTCATTCCTAGCGTCTACAGCGGCGTTGGGAGGGCTTCTCTTTGGATTCGATATCGCCATCATTACGGGCGCGGGTCCTTTTATCACGCGGGCATTTTTGCTGAGCGACATCCGCCTTGGTTGGGCGTTCAGCTCGTTGCTCTTCGGATGCGCGCTGGGATGCTTTGTCGCCGGGAAACTCACCGACCGCTATGGGCGAAAGAAGCTGCTTGTTATCGTCGCCTTGTTGTTTGCCGTGACCTCAGTCGCCACATCCTTGGCAAGCGGCTTTGACAGCTTTGTTACGGCGCGCTTTCTGGGAGGCTTGGCGGTAGGCGGAGTTTCTCTGCTTTCTCCGATGTATGTGTCCGAGGTTTCGCCGCCTTCCATCCGGGGCCGCTTGGGGACGTTGTATCAGATGTCTATCATCGTCGGAATTCTTGTTTCTTACGGCATCAACTATCTTTTGCGCAATACGGGCGCGAATAACTGGCGATGGATGTTCCTTACCGGAGTGGCTCCATCGGCGGTATTTCTCGTGTTCATTGCACTTGCTCCTGAGACGCCCCGCTTTCTGGCCATGAAGGGAAAGATGGATGAGGCTTTTGCGCTGCTGGCACGAATAGGCGGTGTGCAGAGCGCTCATGCTCAGATCTTCGACATCAAGGCAACTTTTCACAAGGAACCGCAGACCTGGCGCGCAGTCCTGCGGCCGGGGGTGCGGCGCGCGCTTCTCGTCAGCGCTGGCTTGGCAGTTCTTATTCATGTTTCAGGAGTCAACACCGTCATCGACTATGCTCCGTCGATCTTTCAGTCGGCTGGCTGGAAGGTGGACGGCGCTCTGGCTTCCACATTTATTGTCGGGTTCACAGAGTTTCTGTTCACCATCGTCTCTTTCTGGGTTATCGACAGATATGGACGAAAGCCGCTGTATATCGTCGGCTCGCTTGGCATGGCCCTTTCTCTCGTGTTGTTGGTGGCTACGGTCTTGACCGGCCACTTTCACGGCGCGCTCGTTCTCGCGCTTATATTGACCTATCTTGCTTTTTTCGCGGCCTGCATCGGCCCCGTCTTCTGGACGTTGATCCCGGAGATATTTCCCAACGATGTGCGTGGATTGGCGATGACGGTCCCCGTGCTTGTTCAGTGGGTTGCCAACGCGATCGTCGTGCTTGTCTTTCCTTTTGCCTTTCATGAGATTGGCAAGGCGTTTACCTTTGGTTTCCTTGCACTGATGGCTCTAGCGCAGGGGATATTTACGTGGCTCACTGTGCCGGAGACCAAAAACAAGCGACTGGAGGAGATTGAAAGCGGGTGGCTGGCTTAGAGTCTTCTTTGGCCCCTAATTTGGAGATATCGTATCCTGTCCGTGTGCTGGTGGATCTCAAGCTCGAAAGAATATACGACGGGCTTTTGTATCTGGCGGACGCCTCGCGAAATTTACAGTTCCTGCACAGCCACCACCACATTGAACTCGAGGTAAATCTGGTCGTTCAGGGAACGATCACCTATGTGGTGGACGGTTTGCGCTTCAGCTTTTCGCCGAGGACCCTGCTGTGGCTTTTTCCGGAGCAGGAACACCAGTTGGTCGATCGATCAGCCAATGCACAGTTCTACGTTCTCGTCTTCAAGCCTGCACTCATTGCCCGCTCCTGCCGCACAGCCGCGTATGGCGGTCTGAAGCGTAAGAGCTATGAAAACGGCGGAGTGTTGAGCACATTACTCAAACCGGACGCCTTCGATTTGCTTTCGAAGACGATGCATTCGTTGATGGAGGGATCACTGGATCCTGACCTGCTAAATCGTGAGGCTGGATATGGGGAGACTTCTGAATTTCGCTTTCAACATAGCGATCCGGACGCTCTAAACGCCGGGCTCCATTACCTTTTACTGCGTTGTTGGCGCAGTCGTCTCACAGGAAGAGCTACTCGTGATCCAGTGGTGTTACATCCGGCAATACGTCACGCCCTTCAATTACTAAGCGATGAGACAACGGAAAGGAGCCTCGAAGAATTGGCAAAGGCCTGTAGTGTAAGCAAGTCTTACTTGTGCAGGAAGTTCCATCAGCAGATAGGCGTTTCCTTTACCCGATATCGCAATTCATTACGGTTGTCCCGTTTCTTTGAGCAATACCATCGCACCGACCAAATGACTATCACTGAGGCCGTATACGCTGCTGGTTTCGGTAGCTACGTTCAATTCTATAAAGTTTTCTCGCAGGTTTATGGGCGCGGACCGCGAAGCTGTCTGCGCAATGATTCCGTGCCCATCGGTAAACCGATTACTTAGGCAGTTCTACACAAGAATCTCAGTATTCTTGCTGGTTGTATCGTATCCAGTTCGGAATTTCCTTTCGTGCATGTGGGTTGACCCGCTATTGCTCGCCGGTGTCTTCCAATCAGCGCGAACGGACCCTGCTACGCTCATCCGAGCGCCGGGCTGACTTTCTTATCCCGCCAATGGAGTGTTGCCGGCCTCACGCCTGCCATAGGGATGGGAGCATCGCCAATACGTTTCTGTCCTCGATGGCACACTCGAGACAGAGCCGCAAGAAGCGTGGGGATTTGTTTGGTCCCCTACGAAAGGAAGTGAAGAAAGCTCTCGCGTTGGAGAACTGCCCCTCCATTGCTTGCAATGCACTTGTGTACGTCAAGTGAGCAAGAAAAGGCGAGAAGTAAGGGAGTGGTTGGCCCGACCAAGTAGTCGATAGTTATTCCGAATTCTTCCGGGATATGGCTTACGAGATACTGCAGCCGGCAAGGAATATCCACCATGTCGTGGACGAACTCGACTCCGAAAAGCTCTTGAGAGACTGCCCTACTAGATCCAAGGCCAACCCGTCTTTTGTATCGGCAGGTTTTCATCGGGCAGTTTGCTGGGGAAGTGACCGATCATATCACATGCCGGATATCGAGCCAACGCTTATCGACCGACGCAATTACCTACCGTGATGAGATGCTCGATTGGAGGAGTGGCGGTGATGCAGGCCGGGGGTTCAGAACATCGATGAGGTCGGTCGTCGATCCGCTTTGCTCGTTCGTCAGCGCACGCCTGAACTCGATCGCGAAGGCGGAAGTTCGTGACGTTGTCTTTGCGGATCAGGCGAGTACGCAAAATTTATGCACGGCCAATCTGGGCGTGGTAGACGAACGAAGCGCTTTGTAGGCGAAATTGGCGCACGGCGTGTCCCGAAGTAGCGCGAATCTCCTTTAGATCCACCATCTGAGCAGGCGAAACCATTGTTCACTTCAAGGAATACGAACGAGTGAGGCGTCATTTCCCATTCGACTGTTCGCGCAACCAGTCGCATAAGAAAGCGCTCGCCCTTAGTAACTACGATGGGCCTGCTGCTGGCGATTGCGGTTGGAGTGGGTTTATGGACGCGCGAATCCGCGCATCGTGACAGCAACTCCATTGCGATGCTTCCCTTTGACATGCAGAGCAAGGATCCCGATGCGGGGTACATCTCCGACGGCATTGCTGGAAGCATCAACAACAGCCTCACGAAGCTTTCCGTATTGCACATTATCCCGAACAGTGTGACCCAAAATTACAGGGGCAGGGCAGCGGACTTTCAGCAGATCGGCAAGGCGCTCAATGTAGCCACTGTTCTGTCAGGAAAGGTAGTTCAACATGGCGACGATCTGCTCATCAGCATCGAACTGGACGATGTGCATACTGGCAAACAAGTTTGGGTACAGCAGTATGTCCGTAAGGTGTCAGAGCCGTTAGAAGTGCAAAACGATATTGCAAGAGAGGTTTCGCCGAAGCTGCAGGCACAGCTCTCTTTAGCCGACCGGCAGAAGATGACTCTTGGGTCTACGACGAATCCCGATGCGTACAGGCTCTATCTCAAGGGGAAATACTACACGGCAAAGCTCAGCAAGGACGGCTTCGACAAAGGTATCGACTATCTGAACCAAACGATCGCTCTGGACCCTAACTACGCCCAGGCCTACAGTCAACTCGCATACAACTACATCAATCAGGATGACTGGTATATAGATCCGAGGATAGCCGGGCCGCGCGCAAGGGAGGCAGCGAAGAGAGCTCTTGCGCTCGACGAAACCGATGTGGAAGCACACGTCGCGCTCGCCATTGAAGAACAGTGGTACGAGTGGGATTTTTCTGCTGCCGAGCGAGACTTCAAGCGCGCCATTGAACTCGACCCAGGCGACGCCGATGCCCGCGGATACTACTCGTGGTTCCTGCCTCCGATGCTGCGCGCTGAAGAAGGCATGGAACAAGCCCGCCTGCTCTTGAAGATGTACCCGCTTTCCGCCGGCGCTAACGGAAATCTCGGATCAGTGATGGTCTTCGCCCATGAGTGGGACCAGGCGATCGAGCAGCTGAAATACTCGATCCATCTACGCAGGCTTCGGCGACAAAGACAAAACCTTCGAGTTGC
>Ga0157370_10003466_pt1 | contig 18505 bp, 19 predicted proteins | sample C35metaG_FD_113463 | JGI IMG/M metagenome (GOLD analysis project Ga0157370, IMG submission 113463) | Corn rhizosphere microbial communities from Kellogg Biological Station, Michigan, USA - C3-5 metaG | ecosystem: Host-associated > Plants > Roots > Rhizosphere > Soil | place: USA: Michigan...
CGGGTGCCTTCGCCTCCCCTGCTCTTAAGTCAGCCATTCGTCTGGCCGTGCGCGCCGTTCCGCGAACCCGTGCGCGCAAGAGCGCAAAGGCCGTCACTGGCGACGTTCTGGCAAAGCTGCTGGCGACGTGCGAGTCAGACAGCCTGCGCGATCTACGCGACAAAGCAATCCTGATGGTCGCCTTTGCTTCCGGCGGCCGTCGACGCAGCGAGATCGCCAGGCTACGCGTCGAGCAGCTGACAGTCGAGCCACCGATCGAGGTGAACGACGGTCCTCCCCTCCCCTCACTTGCCATCCATCTTGGTCGAACCAAAACGACGACAAGCGAGCAGGACGATGTCGTCTATCTCACAGGCCGACCTGTCGAGGCGCTGAACGCCTGGCTGGCGGCCGCAAAGATCGAAAAGGGCAGCGTGTTTCGGGGAATTGGGCGATGGGGCACCGTTTCGCGGCGTGCGCTCGATCCGCAGTCGGTCAATGCGATCCTGAAGCAGCGGGCACAGATGGCCGGGCTAGACAGTGGGGAGTTTTCGGCGCACGGGTTACGATCGGGATATTTGACGGAGGCCGCCAATCGCGGAATTCCCCTTCTCGAGGCGATGGAGCAGTCCAGACACCGGTCGATGCAACAGGCTTCCAGCTACTATAACAACGCTACACGGCGAAGCGGGCGTGCGGCATGCATTCTGTAATGGCGCTCATGCGTAGCATCAGACGCCCCGGCTTGTGGGAACTGGTTGCACAGTCAATCGGTCTCCCTGAAGACCTAGGCAGGGTCGGAAAGCCCGCTTCTCTGACGTTCTCCACAGGCTGGCGTGGCCTCCTCTGCCTAAGTCGATAATCGATACGTTCAGAAGCAAGGCAGGCTTCACCAGAGACGATCAAAGAGAGTGCGCCCAGTTGGCGCCTCAGACGATTACCCGTAATGGAAAACCGAGCGTGATTGTTGTTTCTGCAGAAGAGTGGCTGAAGAAAACTACTCGCAGGGGATCGCTTGAGGAATTTCTGTCGGCATCGCCCCTATGCGGCGCCGACTTGGATACCGAGAGACAACACGACGAGCCCCGTTACCTGTCCTTGTGAGACTTCTGCTCGATACGAATGTTCTGTCGGAAGTTACAAAGCCTCGCCCTGATGAAGGGTGTCTGAAGTGCCTTCAAGGGCTGGACGTGGATCGAACCTTAATCAGCATCGTCTCTATTGCTGAAATTCGCCGCGGTGTCGCGCTGATGGATAGCGGCTGGCGCCTTGGACGAACGGCTCACGCATGATCTGCCTCAACGCTTATGAAAACAGGATTATTCCGGTGGCAGGTCATGCCGCCGTCGCCTGGGCCTATCTGATGGCGCTTGCCAAGCGAAATGGTCGCCGGCTCGGCTCGATGGTTGCTACAGCCGTCACTCACCCATTGACCCTTGCGACGCGCAACATCAAGGATTTAGAAGGCTTCGGAATAAAAATCAGTGATCAGTGGGTGGACTGATCTGGCCGTTGCTTTTTGATTGAAAGGGCTGGACTGAATGCTCTCCTACAAAATTCTCAGGAATCACGCCGTAATCTTCTTATTGCTCACTGCACGCCCTTTATCTGGCTGCATGAAGTCATCCATCACGTGATTGAGGACTCGCCGATTGTGAAAGACAAGGACGCCTCGTTCCTTGGGTTGGCCCACGATGTGCGCCGAACATATGAGCGGCAGCGTCAAATTATTCAGCCGCCTAAACATTTTCGAAGAAATCGGCGTCCGATATGACGTTCGGATCCTCTGGCCTGTCCTTTGGGTGCAGCATAGGCTGTTGAGGTGATTTCTCGCGTTTCTCGACGATAGAGCTAAGCTATCACTTATGCGTTGGAGGCCGTCACCGATGATGCATTGCGCGAGGATTTGGTAGGCAGGCAGGTATATCGTCGGTCTCTGACAGCACCTTAGTCCAGCACAGCCTGCAGTATTTGAGATGAACGACCCAAGGGGATATTTTCTTCGTGGACGAAAGCGCAACGGAAGGCCGGCTTTGCGCTGCTCATTTCGAGTTTCGATCAGATCTGTGACCGCTTCTACCCAATTCCATTTAAGAACTGCGAAAAGAACCTGATATCTCCAGAAAAATTCGCTGCTTGGGAAAATTCAGGAGCGGGAACCTACAATCGGTCTCTACCCTCGTGACCGCCCTCCTCTGCCGACAGGCAGAGATCTCTCTGCTGTCCCTCCAGATAGGGAGGCTTTCTGAAGTTCTCCCCATTCCAATTTTAGTAGGTATTTCCGCTGCAGATGCCCGGCTACGAACGGGAATATTTCGAGAGCAAATAATGGGCGCAGCGAGGATTCGATCGTTCTGGTGGTTCTGGTAGTCAAATTCCTCACTTGCCATGTGCTTGGGATATTCTGATGAGCTCCCTTGGCTGGCTAATAAGTCTTTCAAACGGCAAAGATCGTCGAAGCGCGGCGTCCTTTTTCGGTCCATCGGCAATCCGATCGATACGTTCGCTAAACAAGTCTGTTTTTTGACCGTTCTTTTGCGCCGTCGTGTAGTTGGCGCCAAAGCTGATTATTGAGCGCACGCAAGTCGCTTTCATGGCGGCAAAGGCTGCATCAACCTGACAAAAATGCAGCCTTTTCAAGAGAAGCGCCAGGAGCCAATCAACGTGGTGTAGACGGCTCCGGAAAAGGCTAGACTTCGTCGGACGTTTTCCTCGGCTAAACCCCGGTGCCCGGCCTTTAACAATTTTGCCCGGGTCAAAACTGGTTTAATACCATGCTAGGCTCGCTCCCTGGGGCCGGGACGGGCGACAAAGGCTTTCATGCGCCCTGAACCGCAAAGCTGGCTCGAAGCCGCAGCCAGCAGGACTGACCCGACAAGAGGCGACTTTTTGTCCGCTGATATCTGTGAACGGGCAGAATTGATCCGTCGGTACAAGCAGCGAAGGCGTGAGCGCATCATCGATGGTTTTGCGACAGTTGACGTCCCAGGCCCAATCGGAAAACCTTGTCAGCTGACAAGGTTTTGGAGACGCGGCTCTGGCTACGGATCAGCTCATCTCTTGAGGAACCCCAGATACCAGATCATCAGTTGTTGCGACCGCTAAAGTTCGCCCAGCTACCAGCGTCAGCGGTTTACGACGCTCGCAATAGAAAACCTTGTCAGCTGACAAGGTTTGCAGTCCTGCATCAACTTCAAAGGTCAACAGTCATACCAACGCCGGGGCAGGGGGCAGGGGGCAGGGGGCAGGTTGATCTCATGCAAAACCGTCACCGCAACCCCGACGACCTACACCAAGCGACAATATCCACTTGAGCAGGGTAGGGACGCGGACAACCGGCATTCCTAATGCATTTACATCCGAGCCCGTAAGCTGCTGCAACAGACGGATTGGACTATGCTGTAACAGAATGTGCACTTCAGTGTGAGGATAACTTCTGCTGCTCGATCCCTCGACCCAAGGCCACCAACAGCGCGCGTGGGGGCGGAAACTATGAAATCTGACCGCCGAGGCAAACTCGACATAAGTACCGCGAAGGGGCGAACAGGCTGCGACAACCATATTCTTCAGGCCACAAACCTGGTTCCGTTGTTCGTTTAGTTTCCCACCCAATGGCCGCTTAGTTCGATTGCCCAAACCCTGAACCAAAACAAATACTGGTGATCTGTCGTGGCAATCGTACGGCGAGCCACAGGGCCCTGTGGCTCGCTACAGAAACTTTCGTGCCCCACAGCCCCATTAACGGCGCCCCTGAGCGGGGCAGGGGGAGTCCGACAAAGGCTTCTTTAAAACTGTTCGGCTACCCGCTGAAGAATTTTCCGGGACTTCATATTGAGCGTTGTCAGATGAACCAGCGGATCGATGTCGCCAACCAATGGAACCTCTACCGATATCGTGGCATGGCCAGCAACTTTGTTTAGCAATTGGCTCAACCCCAATATGCCATCACCTGGCGCCAACCGTCCTGCCCGGGCCTCGGTCATCATGTTTTCTGGACGCTTGGGTGCCGGCCCCACTACGTCACAGAGTTGCACGTGCCGTACGATATCAGTTCTGATCTCGTCAATGTTTCCGCCATTTCGAAAAAAGTGAATGGCGTCGACCAAGACACCTGCATTGTCTTGGCCGGACGCCGTGACCAGCGCACCAGCCTTGCTGTAGGTGTTGATAGTGCGCCAACCCATGTTCTCAACGTCGACAGCCAGCCCATATCGTGCGGCAAGCTGGCAGAACTCCGTCAAATTGCCGATTAGCCGTTGCAAGTCGCCATCGTCGCCGCATGCGGACAGGCGCTTGGCTCCAATATCGGCGGCGGCGGCAACGATGTGTTCGACGAGGGCAGCGTTAAAATCCGGGCCGATAATGAAAAACTCGATATCAAAAACGTTGATGCCTTCGCTGTCGAGTAGAGTTCGAAACTCCATTGCATCCCTGCTGCCCTGCGGCAGCTTGTAATAGGGTGCCCCAGGGAAAGCGGGATGCAGCCGAAGCCCTACGGAATTGAAGCCTGCGACTGCAGCATGCCTGACGAACTGCTGGGGCGGCAGTTGGATCGCAGAGAAATGGGCGATGCCGACGGGCGGCTCTTTCACCGCATCGGTCATCGCACAACTCCGGTACTAGCCAAATGATCAAGCAGGTTAGCGCCGGTGCGATGGATGTGCTGACGAAGCTTGTCAGTCGCGTAATCGCTGTCTCTCGCCACAGCGCCTTGAGCGATTTCACTATGCTCCTGGCTGACATTTCGATCGCCTGAAGTCTGGGCCAGGAATTTTCTGCGATATCGATCATTTAGATTGAGTAGGGTCCTGCAGAACTGCAGGAGAAGCGGCTTTCCGCAGCCCGAAATAAGGGTTAGATGGAAGTCGCGATGCGCCATCTCCCAATATTCGAGAGTTTCCGGCTTGTTCGCATCACGGTCGGCACGGTTGAGCTTGTGAAGCGCGCGCATGACATTGCTTTCCCACTCCGCGTCACCGAGCCTAATCGACTCTTTCAACGCGAAAACCTCCAACTCCTCGCGAAGACTCGTGATCTCTTCCAGATTTGCCAGTGATACTGGCGCGACCCGGTAGCCGCGATTGTCTTCAAACTCTACCAGCCCGTCGGAAATCAAGCGCGCAAGCCCTTCGCGCAAGGGGCTGAGGCTCACATTGAATGACTGTCGCGCCTTGTCGAGATTGATCTTGCTGCCAGCCTCCAGCCCTCCGGAAATAATTGCTTCGCGCAGCCGGAATGCCAGTTGGCTTCCAATCGTATTCTTGCCGTCATCGGCAAAGTCACCATTTCCAGCTTGCTCGCTGGGTGCGTCGGGTGAGGCACTCTGTCGCTTCATAAAACCTCCCACGCGAATGTCGCGCTTGGTTAATGGGCGATATTATAAACGATTATTCTTGTCAACGAATTTGGAGTTTTACATCATCGTTTGACAGGACAATTCAGAATATCGAGAAAAGACGCAGATATCGGCTATTTATCTCACATTTTTGTAATTTCACCAATCCTGACGCTGAAGGCGTTGATGAGCGCTTGACAGATAATCGATTATTTACGTATCACTCGAGCGTTGGGAGGTAACGATGGTGATTAAATCTGAAAGAGACTTAACGCCCGCCGTGATCGCGGCCATGGGCCAGACCTCTGATCCAAGGATGCGGGACATCCTGATGGCGCTGGTGAAACATCTCCATGCTTTCGTTCGCGAAGTGCGGCTGACCGAGGTGGAATTCCGTGAAGCGACTGCTATTCTCAACGAGATCGGCCAAATGCAAACCGACAGTCATAACGAATTTGTCCTCATGTCCGGCTCACTTGGCGTTTCGTCCCTTGTCTGCCTGCTCAATAACGGTGACAAGGGGCAAACAGAGACTTCACAGTCGCTTCTTGGACCATTTTGGCGCCTGAATTCTCCGAGAGTTGAAAACGGCGGCACGATCATCCGGTCCTACACGCCCGGTACCCCGCTTTTCGTCCATGCTCGTGTAATCGATCGCGAAGGCAATCCGATATCAGGTGCCGAAGTCGACGTCTGGCACGCATCCCCTGTCGGTCTTTATGAGAACCAGGATCCGGATCAGGCGGAGATGAACTTGCGCGGCAAATTCACGACGGACGGGGAGGGACGTTTCTGGTTCCAGACAGTCAAGATGGTTGGTTATCCCATCCCTGTCGATGGCGTTGTCGGACGCATGCTCAAGGCTCAGGGCCGTCATCCTTATCGACCAGCACATGTGCACGCGCTGATCTTCAAGCGGGGCTACAAGACGCTGATTTCGCAGGTTTTCGATCCGAGCGATCCGAATATCGAATCCGACGTTCAGTTTGGCGTGACTGCGGCACTCACCGGCGATTTCATTCGCCACGACGAACCGCATCCAACCAACCGAGACATTCAGGCGCCGTGGTTCTCGCTCGACTACACTTATGTCATGGAAGCAGGCGAGGCTCTCTTGCCGCGCCCGCCAATCAAATAACGTTATTTGGAGCCGGATAATGATTACCGAGGACCAACGCCTGTCAGCAGCCAGGGCCATCCTGGAGGCCGAAACCACGCGCACTCCCATTGTCCAACCCAGCAAAACTTATCCCGAGCTCGAAATTGAGGATGCGTATCGCATTCAGGCGCTTTGGGCCGAGTTGCGTGTGTCGCGCGGCGCGCGGATTGTCGGTCACAAAATAGGTCTGACGTCTCGCGCCATGCAAATGGCATCCAAGATGACCGAGCCGGATTATGGGGTGATCCTGGATGATGCGCTCTACAATGATGGCGCGCAGATTAATGCGGATTTGTTCATCAAGCCGCGCCTGGAAGTCGAGTTGGCGTTCGTAATGGGTGAAGACCTGGAAGGAGCGGGCACCCGTATCTATGACGTCATGCGCGCGACGGAGTTCATTCTGCCTGCGCTCGAGATCATCGATTACAGAACCGAAGTTCCGCGTGCGATTACCGACACAATCGCCGACAATGCAGCCTTCGGAGCAATCGTCGTGGGTGGGCGGGTGATCCGCCCGTTTGATATCGACATACGCTGGGTCGGAGCAACTCTGTCGAAAAACGGCATTATCGAAGAGTCCGGGGTTTCAGCCGCGATCATGGGTCATCCGGCCGCCGGCGTTGCATGGCTGGTCAACAAACTTCATGCCGTCGGCGGCGGCTTGAAAAAAGGTCAGATCGTCCTTGCGGGCTCATTTACGAGACCGGTCGACATCATAAAGGGCGATGTCATTCAGGCTGATTATGGGCCAGTTGGCTCGATCGGCGTCTCTTTTACGTGAGGTAGAGATGGATCTTCCAGTCAATAAATTTAAAGCAAAACTGCAGGCCGGGCAAAGCCAGATAGGACTTTGGTGCGGGCTTCCAGGGAGCTACGCTGCCGAAATCGTGGCGCCAGCCGGCTTCGATTGGCTGTTGTTTGATACCGAACATTCCCCCAGCGACGTGCTGACCGTGCTGCCACAATTGCAGGCGATCGCCGCCTACGATGTCGCCCCGGTGGTGCGCCCAGCTGTCAACGATCCTGTGCTGATCAAGCGATTCCTAGATATTGGTGTACAATCTCTTCTAATACCCTTTGTTCAAAATGCAGACGAAGCGAAAGCCGCGGTGGAAGCAACCCGCTATCCACCGAAAGGAATTCGAGGCGTTTCGGCCCTTACGCGTGCCACACGTTTCGGCAGGGTAAAGAATTATGCCCAGCAGGCGGAGGGGGAGATTTGTGTTCTCGTTCAAGTCGAAACGCGGGAGGCTATTGCTCATATCGAGGCCATGGCATCGGTCGAAGGGGTGGACGGGATATTTATCGGCCCGGCGGATCTCGCAGCCAGTTTCGGCTATCCGGGACAACCAGGCCATCCGGAAGTGGTCGAGGCGATTGAAAATACGATCGCATTACTCAAACGGCTCGGAAAGCCGGCAGGAATACTCACGCCTGACGAGAAGTTCGCGGCACGTTGCATGGAATTGGGAACGCTGTTCACTGCCGTCGGTGTCGATGTCGCATTGCTGGCGCGCGGATCAGAAGCACTGGCGGCCAGGTTCTCGAAACAGTTGTAGACATGCGAGCTTCCGGGCACGTCGTCAACGAACTTGTGCCTACGGGCGTGAACCGATTGGAATGTGAGAGCGATGCGGCCATCCGATCCAAACGCGTGCCAACTCGCATTCGAGGCCGAGACCGGTCCGACCGTATCGGTGTCAACAGTCTTTCCATCCAGCCTGATAGACAGCATGCACCTGCGCGCGGCGGCGTCTCGCTCCTGATTGAGGAGCCCTGTATCACGTTAGCAGCCGGCACAAAGGAGGCGAGGCTGCGTCAAAAAGACCATGCCTGTCGATCTTGTAATTGAGTTGTTAAAGGAGCATTTCGGGTGTGTCCTATGCAAAAGCATAGACAATTCCAAGCAACAGACTGGAAGTACTCGAAATGGCTGACCTGGAATGGGTGGACTTTTTCCCAATAGTTTTCTTGCCGTTCAAAATTATCGTACTGGGCATTGGCATGTACTACGCCATCAAGTGGCATCACGATCAGGCTAAGAAAGATAACGAGGCCAAAGGAAACTGAGCGCCGACAGGTGTCAACTTGCTTCAATCCACATTGGTTTGGAAGCAGAATGGACCTTCTTCAAACCCGCCTCGACGAAACGTAGGGGGCGATTTGCGTAGCAGGAGATCGAGCATAGACCTCGCCTCACGCACCTGGCCCAATAGATTATCCGCAAGCCATTATCCATGCATTTATTTGACCAGCCCCGCCCGTAACAAGGTGGGGCTGAACTAATTTCTCTCGACCGGGCGTCTCGGACGGTAAAGTCGAGGCACAGTTTGAGAAACGTAGCGGGTAAGCGCGGCTTGAAGCAGTGGCACGCAAGTCGTGAAGCTTACTTGCTCAGCGTTTGCGCGATAAGATCGAGACGCCATCTTCGCACTTATTGAATCGGATAATCCGTCAGCTGCCATCATGGTCGACGAACGGATCGTTTTTGCAGCTCTTCGCTTGAGCGCCCGTTAACAAAATATGTTTAGGGCAAGTGGTTGGCTGTCGATCGCTGCCTCTTGAATGGAGAGCTGCCGATTGTGGTGCTGAGCGATAGATAGGCTTGCAATAACTCATTTATGGCAATAATTATGAGTTATAGAGAGGGATTCTATAACTCATGGAATGGAACTGGCAAAACACTGATTGGCCAAACTTCAGGTGCGACACCGCAAGCCTGGTACCGCTGGAGCAGAAATTCCTGCAATCAGCCGGAGAGGTTATCGGTGCTGTCCGGCATTTGAACGAGGACGACAGCAACCAACTTCGCATTGAGTTGCTGAGCGACGAAGCGGTCAAGACCTCAGAGATTGAGGGGGAATTTCTGGACCGCGTGAGTGTCCAGTCGTCACTCCGCCGACAGTTCGGGCTAAACACTGATGATAGACAGATCCGCCCCCAAGAGCGGGGGATCGCCGAGATGATGGCAGATGTCTATCGAAGTTGGCATGGGCCGCTGCGTCATGAGGGACTGTTCCACTGGCATTCAATGCTGATGGCGCGAAACAAATATATTGAAACGGTTGGGGCTTACCGCACGCATGAAGACGCCATGCAGATCGTGTCAGGTCGATTGGACAAGCCCACCATCCACTTCGAGGCTCCCCCGTCGCGCCGGGTTGCCGCTGAGATGGAGACCTTCATCACATGGTTCAATCAATCAGGGCCAGATGGCCAATGCTCGCTTCAAGCTTTGACGCGTGCCGCAGTAGGCCATCTTTACTTTGAAAGCATACATCCGTTTGAGGATGGCAACGGCCGAATTGGACGCGCGCTCGCCGAGAAATCCCTAGCGCAAAACATAGGGCAGCCAAGCCTCATTTCACTCGCCTTCACAATCGAGAAACACCGGAAGGCCTATTACTCAGAGCTTGAGCGGCATCAGCGCACGCTCGATATCACCGACTGGGTCATTTTCTTTTCAGAAACTATCCTGGATGCTCAACGGGCGACGCTTGAGCGCATAGATTTCTTCATTCAGAAAGCAAAGTTATATCATCGTTTTCGGGGCCAGCTAAACGATCGGCAGGAAAAAGTAGTCGCGCGCATCTTCAAGGAAGGCACGGCAGGCTTCAAGGGGGGGCTAAGTGCCGAAAACTACATTTCGATCACAGACACCTCCCGCGCTACAGCAACACGCGACCTTCAGCAGCTCGTGGAGATTGGCGCACTGACGCGTACGGGTGAACGTAGGCATACCCGGTACTCGCTGTCATTGCAGAAATAAATTGCCGCTAGTCCAGTGAACTCAACCAAAGTCATTATCTACGTAACCGATTGTTCGATTCCGCTCTCATCAGGTTTTTCGGAAGGACGCCGGCCGGTAATATCCTTCTCACCGGAGATGCGCGGGGCGATCACATTCTCAACGGCCTCGAACAGAGCGGTGCTGTCGCGACAGGTGCCGCCCACCACCTTCGCCTTCTCAAGGTCTAGCACCACGGCAGCGATAGAAACGTCACGGAAAACTACTTCGAACGCCTGCCTGCTGACATCTATCTGCTCTCGGCGAACGGCAAACATGGAAATCCGGACCACGAGGTCCTGGCGGTGATCGTTGATGTCGCAAAGGCTGATCAACGCGAACCGCTCATAGTGGTCACTAACAAGGCGCCTTCGCTCGAATGGCTACGCCAGAATCGCTCTCCTTCGCAATTCGGTTATGAATTGGTCGTTCGAAAGCCAGCCAACCACGCTGTCGTGATCGATCTATTGCAGGTAACGTAGCCTGAGGTGCCGCCTTAGAAATGGTCAGGGGCGACTGCCAGATATCGGTCATGGCTCATAATCGGGCTCAGATGCAGAGAATAGCAAGCGTAATCTCCGCATCGCTACCGCTCACTCATATCGACCGATAAAGCGAGTTACATTTGATGTTTCGTTCCCGTGCCTAGAAATTTTGTGGCGATGAGAAAATAAAAACAAAGGCGTCCTTGGTTCCGATCCTTTCAAGAGCTAAATCTAGCAATTGTTTTAGATTGCGTTTCCTCGGACAGGATTGATGATTTCGATCCCGTGAAAATCTCGTTCATTATCGGTGACAACAACGCAGCTATTGGATTGGGCGATGGCAGCCACAATCATGTCCAGCGCACTACGCGGGCGGCCGGTTGCCCTTCCTTGTGCCATCAGCTCTCCCCAAACGAGGGCTGCCTTCTCGTCAAACGAAAGGATGCGACCTGCGAAGAGTGACAGCGGCCCCTCCTTGCCTCCAACCAAGTTTCGAGAGCAGTTCGCTTTTTACCCTCCGGCTTCTCGAGTATTTCTCGGTGTATCGCGGCGATAGTGAGAGACGCGATGAACAAATCATCGTCAAATTGTTCAGCCATCCATGTCAACAATGACGCTGAAGGCTCTGGTTTCGTGATATTGCTGAGAATGTTGGTGTCGAGCAAATAGCGCATTACAAATCGATCTCGCGACCTTCTTCGCGTGAACGGGGTGTGTCGAGATTTGCTCCAACCAGTGGTGATCGGCGGAGTGCCGCGACAATCCCTCCTTTTTTCGGCGGCTCTCCAGCGAGAGTTTCGCTTACAAAGGCTCGTAAATTGGCTGCTTCCGGGCCATCTTCGGCCAATCGGCGCGCAAGTGATCTAATCAGGCTGCGATCACTATCGCGCCCGAGCACCTCAAAACGAGCGAGACCGCGGTCGCCCAGGCGGCTTCTATATTTCTGCATTGCGCGTGTCTGAGAGCTAGCCATCTGATCCTCCAGATATTTCCAGTAATAAAGCTGGATATCGAGGTTTCGACAAGTCGTCAGGAGGAATGATATTGGCGCAGCTAGAGTTTGATTAGAATATTGCGGTCGTCACTTCGTATCCCCTCAAGAGCTGCGGGAAGTGAGCAGCATCTGGCGTCGCCGCTCCAGTGCTCCGCCAAGTCGTTAGCCGTCATACCCAGAGAGGCGTCAGGCGGCAGACTAAAGGTTCCTCCGCCGCCCGGTCCACTGCCCAAAGGTCAGATAATACCAGCAGCGCGTGCCAATTCGACTGCATCTGGACCGGCAGGGAAGCGAAGCTGACCAGCGGTGTCCGCGACCGCGGCCCAGACCGCCTCGGCAACGTCGGTTTCCTTCGTTGTCAGTGCGGGCTTTGCGAAGGAGGCAAAGATTGGAGCTGCAAAATCGGCATAGGCTGGCGGGATCATGTCCTCGATGCGCACCGACGTGTTTTCGGTAAACCGCGTTGTGGGAGCGTAGCCTGGCTCGACCAGCTTGGTGCGAATACCAAAATAGCCGAGCTCGTGTGCCAATGATCCGGTGAAACCTTCAATCGCCTGCTTGCTGGCCTTGTAGGCTGCTGCAAGAGGCATGTCAGCCAAGGTGACGCTGGACGTCACGTTAATGATCGCGCCGGAACGGCGTTCGCGCATCTGCGGGATCACCGCTTGGGTCATGGCCATCAGGCCGAAGGTGTTGGTATCGAAGATCTTGCGAATATGCGACATGGACGTTGCTTCGAAAGCGCCGACAACGCCGATTCCGGCATTGTTGACCAGAACGTCGATCGGGCCGGCGGTCGCAACCGCGGCTGCGATGCTGTCAACGCTCGTGACATCCAGTGGCAGGATGCGAAGTGACGTCGAGCGCGGTAGGACATCCTCACGCGGCGTACGCATCGTGGCGATGACGTTCCAACCGTTTGCGAGGAAGTGACGAGCCGTCTCCAGGCCGTAGCCAGAGGAGCAGCCCGTAATTAGAATGGTTTTCATTGGAACCTCCAATTTGTTTTTAGGATGGTTCCTTCTAAATCTGAAAACCAAGACGAACCATAATCGATCGTCCTTTATGCGTTTTGTATCGTCCTAATCGCGCTGTTTGTTGGCTCTTCATTTCTTCTCTGAATTGGCGATGACCAAAGTGATCTAGGTCGCACCTGCCATCCGCGCAAATTCGCTCGGTGGACACCCGACCCTCTGACTGAACGCAGTGCTGAAGGCGCTGGCAGATTGGTAGCCCACCTTTTCGGCGACTTCCTCTAACGATCTCCGGCTATGTCGCAATGTGTCCTTGGCGATGGCCATCCGCCATCTGAGAAGGTACTCAACGGGTGCGAGGCCAACAGCCGCAGAGAATTTCCGGGCAAAGGCCGAACGCGACATTCCGGCTCGTTGTGCTAGCTCGGCGATCGTCCAGCCGCGGCGGACGTCTGAATGAATGTCGCTGATGGCCCGAGCAAGCTGGGGATCGGAAAGGCCACGCAACATTCCGGGGTTTGGAAGTGTCGAGGCTTCGCGCCGCAACGTTTCGATAAGCAGGACCTCCAAAAGCCGCGACAAAATGAGGTCACTTCCAGCCCGGGAGTTGGCCGCTTCATCACGTATGTAAGCGATGAGGTTGCCGAGACGGGCTCCGATTCCCTCTTCAGCGCGGACATGGACAAGCGTGGGCAGCAGCTCTGATAACAAGTCGGCATTCGTTGGATCGCAGAGTATGCACCCGCCAATAATACGCGTCGGAGTTTCCGACCCAACCTGGCCGACCCTAATTTCTCCGTCGACCGTGTTGAGCGCCTTGAACTCTTCATCGGAGAATACGATCTCTTGGTCAGGCCGGCTGAAGAATGTGTCGGCTGTGGGATTTCCCGACAGGATAAAATCGCCAGTCTCCAGCGACGTTGTTTCGCCATGGCTGGCGCGAAACTGCGCCGAGCCTTCCATAATAAAATATAACATTGGACCAGATTGCGGCGGAACCTGAACTCCCCAATCTCCATATGCCACCATGCTGCCCATGAGGACTGTCTTAGGTCTTAGCAGTTGCACTACGTCGGTCAAAGCATCCATTCTGTACGATCCATAATTTAGAATACGATTTCATTATCAAATGGACTTTCTTGGTTGTCCATGGCCTAAGACAGCGGTGTTGTGAGAATGCCAGAAATCACCCACCATGGTGACGCGGTTTTCGACGGCAGTGCCAGTCCGCATAAGGCGGTACGGCGGAGGCATAGATTTCAGATGCGGGCCCGCTAGCCCCGGGCTGTCGGTCTCGGTTTCCGGCTTTGCTGTCGCCATGCTCAAACCTTCTGCGTCAACCCTTTTTACCGGTCTTGCGGGAGGCGAACGGCTTTCGCGCTGCTCGCTACAGCTGGTATGCCCATTTCCTGTTTGGGCGCTTGTAACAACCGAAATCAGGCAGATCTTGAAGCGGTTCTGGATGAAAGGTCTGCGAAGGCTGGCTGCTTCGGTATTGAAACTGCGGGGACGAGCGCAGTCGGCTCCGCAGTTGGTTCTGCTCTTCGACTATGTAAAGCTGACGCCTTGCCGCTTCCGGGACCGATCTAGCGGATCGTTTTCGCAAGCTCATCGTTTAGGCGATCGGCAGCCATCGGCACACAATAAACCGGCCTGCCGCGCTCGAACCGCCATCCCTCGGCAAGAAGGCCTGCATCCACTGCATCGAAGCCGAACTGGTCATAGAGCCTTGCGACGACCGCCTTGTCGGTAGAATTGTCGCCAGCCAGAGGGAGACCTCGACGTCCCGACGATCCAGCCGGCTGTCCATCCTTTTCAAGATCGTCCATGATGATGGCATTGAATGCCTTGACGATCCGCGATCGCGGCAGGTGGCGCGCGAGAATTTCGCTTGTCGTCGTCTCGCCTGAGTCCAGTTCTGGAATGTGGCCGTCTCGTTCGAAGTAGTAATTGTTCGTGTCGATCACCAGTTTGCCCTCAAGTGGCTCAACTGGGATAGACCGATAGGCTGCGAGTGGAATGGCGATGACGAGGAGTTCGCCAAAAGCGGCGGCCTCCTCGACCGTTCCTACTTGGCACCCCATGCTCCGGCTCAAGCTGAACAGGGTCTGAGGGCCGCGAGAATTGCTCAGCATGACAGAATGGCCCAAAGCAACAGCGAGCTTGCCGATGGCACGGCCAACCATGCCTGCCCCAATAATTCCAATTTTCATGATGTCTCTCCGATTAATTTCACAAACATGGGTTTAATTGAGTGCCACATTGAGATAAATCGCCAATTCAAGCAGGCATTCCCAACTGTAAGCGGGCAATCTTGGACAAACTTTCGAGCATGGCTGTTTTTGTCAAAGCCTCCGACCTGGGCTCTTTTGCCGCCACAGCTAAGGCCATGGGAATGTCACCCCAAATGGTCGCCAAACATGTTGTGTTCCTGGAGGACCGACTTGGGACGGCGTTGCTTCACCGTACGACGCGGCGACAAAGTCTGACCGACGTGGGAAGGGTCTTCTATGACCGCTGCAAGCAGCTGCTTTCAGACGTCGAGGCGGCTGAATCCGTTGCACTTGATATGCGTTCCCAGCCAAAAGGCGTGCTGCGGGTCAATGCTCCGGTGACCTTCGGTGCCTTTAGTCTGGCGCCGTTCGTGACGCGCTATCTCGATCGCTATCCGGACATGCGAATAGACCTTACTCTCAACGACCGTTTCGTTGATCCGTTGGAGGAGGGGTTCGAGGTGATGGTAAGGATCGGCGAGGTCGAAGACTCGTCGCTGATCGCGCTTCCTCTCGCTCCCTATCGGCTGATTGCATGTGCGTCTCCGGACTATCTTATCCGGCGCGGCACCCCTCGAATTCCACTGGATCTGGAGCAGCATGATTGCCTTGCCTATGGCGACGGGCCGTCCTCGACTCCCTGCCGCTGGCAGTTCACTCGCAGCGGCAAAAGCGAGGAGGTGCGCATCAGCGGTAGAATCCGTAGCAACGACTGGAAGGCCTTGTTGCATGCCTCGATCGCAGGCTATGGCATCACGTTGGGGCCGGAAAGTGTGCTGAACGCAGAAATCACTGCCGGGCGACTCGTCCAGGTGCTGCCCGACCACGAGGGTCCGTCTCGTCCAATGCACGTGATTTACCCCGTCGGGCGCCGGCCTACCGCCAAGGTACGAAGCTTCGTCGAAGCGCTGATCGATGAATTTGGGACGGACGTGCCCAAATAGGCGACGCAGGAGTTCTAACCAAGCGGAGTGAGTTCCGCGGAGGAAGTGTGAAAGACTCGCGGCGATCGAAGCCGATCAGCGCCGCATCGACGAGATCTCGGAAGGCCAGTGCGTTACAGGCTCACCGGATTTCGACACGATCGATGATCCATCGGGCTCACGCGACAGAATGATCAGCGCATCATTCGGAAGCGGACGGACAAGATGTTTTACCTCGTCCCACGGCGCCCGCATCCAGATGTCCGTGTCCTCTTTCTTCAGCAACAGAACCGGCATGGCTTTCTCATGGATCGGTTTCACGAGATCGTTGGGATCTGTGGTCAGAAAACCATAGAGATCGTCGGTCGTGAGGCCGTCCCTGACCTTCCGCACACTTTGCCAGCGCGGCACATGGATTCCCGCAAAAAACATCAGCGATTTCTCGTCATCGCGGGCAAACCAGGCATTGGGCACATTGCCGCCTTCCTGTTTGCTGGCCGGATCCGGCTCGGCAAAACTGGTGACAGGGACGAGGCAACGCTGCTCCATAGACGCCTTCGAGTTAAAGAAGGTCGGCGCGATTGACACCTGCCGCCATAACCTTCACCTGAAGGTCGTTGGGACGCACTTCAGGCATGGGTGCTTCGGCACGCCGTAGAACATCCGAGCTTCCGAATTCATCAAAGACGATCGCTTTCATCGCATGTTCCTCCCTTACTTCGAAAGCGCGCGCCGGGCGATGCTGGCAGCGAACAGTGGCGTTTCGCGGCTGTTGTGGTCACCACCTGCGGCCTGACGGGCGGCTGCAGCATCTTCGTAAGCGACCCCATGGTCTTCGATGAACTTCATGAACGCATCGGTTGGATGCGCTGTGACCTTGTTGGTGTAGCGCGTCCTGCCGTCATCGATTTTCTCAGCGATCAGTTCCCAGACGACATTGACCTGAGTTCTGCCACTGGCGGTGAAGACATCCGAGATCGAGTTCATCCGGCAATAGGTTGGTTCGGCGGCTTCGGCCACATAGTGCTGTACCACTAGGCCTGAGCCGATCTGCTCGACATTGATCGACATCCGACGGCCGTCGTCAGTCCAGGTGACGCCTGCGGCAATATGGTCAGGCGGGCAACAGCGAAGATATTCCGCTTCGGGTAGGTTGAAGAGCCAATCGGCAATGTCGATCTTTTCGAGCGGAATGTCGATCTCTGCGGAATAGGCGGATTGTGAGAGAATTGTATCAAGGATCTTGACCATAGGTGTGTTCCTTCTGTTTGGTGAGCAAAATTGCCCGTTGACGAGAAGGAATGTGCTCCTGATGACCTTGGATGATAACCAACTGAATGGTCGGAACGGTTTTGCGTCGTAGGCAAAGATGAGGGATCCACGCTTCGCTGAACATCTGGCGGTATACGTTGACGTCGTCCGCGCCGGCAGCTTTTCAGCTGCGTCCAGGCGTCGGGCTGTCACTCCCTCGGCTGTTGTGCGGCAGATCGATGCGCTCGAGCAGGATCTGGGGGTGCCTCTCCTTGTCCGCTCAACACGGGCACTGTCATTAACGGACGCGGGCCGTCACCTCTTCGAGCGTGCGCAGCGCCTGCTCGACGATCTGGCCGATACGCATGCCGAGGTGACGGCATTCGATAGTGAGGTCAGTGGCACTTTGCGTATCGCCTGCTTCCCGACCTTCGGAAAGCGGTATGTCATTCCTGTCTTGGCATCGCTTGCGTGGCAATATCCAGGCTTGCATGTTGAGCTGGACTTGACCGAACGACTGGCCGACCCGGTCGCGGAGCGACTTGATCTGGTGGTGAGAATGGGGGAACTGCCCGACAGCACGTTGATCGCAACCAAACTGGCACCCCTCGATCGGATACTCGTGGCAAGCCCGGCCTATGTTGAGCATCACGGCGTGCCGGAAAGCGAAGACGAGCTTCGCAATCATCGCCTTCTCGACAAGCTCCATGGCAACGATCTTCTTGAGTGGTCTAGCATTCTTGGCGCGCCGACCGGGGAAGCGTGTGAGCGCGTTGTATTCCGGTCCGATGATTTTGAAGCGCTGAACGGGGCTGCACTAGCGGGGATGGGTGTGGCGTTCCTGCCGAGCTGGGTATCGGGACCTTCGGTGAAGGTGGGTGATCTTGTACGCCTACCGTTATCGGGCGAAAGATGGAATGAAGCGGCCAACGGAATTTATCTTCTACGCGCGCTTCAGGTACCATCTGCCAAGGTCAAGGCATTCACACTAGCGCTGAAAGATCACATTGGGACGCCACCGCGCTGGAGCTGAGAGGCGTACAGGCGAGAAACGCTAATTCGCAGAGGTTTTTAGCCGACGCCGCGACCAATAACGGCAAATCGTTGCGTGCAAATCTGCTCAAGGCGATGGGAGGCCCGAAAGCGGCCTCCCATCGGAAGAAGTTTAACCAGACGAGCGTCGTCATTAGTCAACGGCGAAGTCGGTCGAGACCGAGACGGCGCGCCATTCGGAGAGAATGGCGTTGTCCTGTGCATGCTTCTTTTCGATCGCTGCGACGGTATCACTACCGAGCGGGAGGCGGACCGGCGGATTGGGGGCGTCAGCGAAGGCGATCAGGACCTC
>Ga0157370_10003467_pt1 | contig 18504 bp, 17 predicted proteins | sample C35metaG_FD_113463 | JGI IMG/M metagenome (GOLD analysis project Ga0157370, IMG submission 113463) | Corn rhizosphere microbial communities from Kellogg Biological Station, Michigan, USA - C3-5 metaG | ecosystem: Host-associated > Plants > Roots > Rhizosphere > Soil | place: USA: Michigan...
CCGACCCAAGCGACTGACCAGCCCCCGGGGGGGCAGCGAGCGCAGCGAGCGTGGGGGGACGTTTCACTGGTACCGTATGCGCGGATCGAAGAACGCGTACGACAGGTCGACCGCGAGATTGACGAGCACGTAGACTGCGGAAAAGAGCAGCGTCACGCCCTGGATGATCGGATAGTCGCGCCGCAGGATCGCATCGACGGTAAGACGCCCGATGCCCGGTAGCGCGAACACCGTCTCGGTCACGATCGCGCCGCTGATCAGCAAGGCGACGCCGATCCCGATGATCGTCATGATCGGAACCGCCGCGTTCTTCAGCGCGTGTCCGAGCAGCACGCGGGCGGGCGCAAGCCCCTTCGCTTGCGCGGTGCGCACGTAGTCCTGCGCGAGTACGTCCAGCATGCTGGCGCGCGTCATCCGCGCGATCAGCGCGACGTAGACGGTGCCGAGCGCGATGCTCGGCAGGATCAGGTGGCGCAGCCACGGCCAGAAACCTTCGTGGAAGCTGCGATAACCCTGCACCGGCAACCAGTCGAGTCGTACCGAAAGCGTCAGGATCAGGATATACGCGAGCACGAACACCGGCATTGAAAAGCCGAGCACGGAGAACGCCATCACCGCTCGATCGAACCACGTGCCCGCCTTCGCGGCGGCCACGACGCCGAGCGGCACCGCAACGGCAATCGCGACGACCAGCGTGCAGAGCGTCAGCGACAGCGTCGGCTCGACGCGCTGACCGATCAGTTGCGTGACCGGCAGATTCGTGAAGATCGACGTGCCGAGGTCCCCGTGCGCGAGCGCGCCGACCCAGCGGCCGAAGCGCACGAGGAACGGGTCGTCGAGGCCAAGGCGCTGGTGGATGCGCTGGATGTCCTCGCTGGTCGCGATGTCGCCCGCGATGATCGCTGCCGGATCGCCGGGCGTCAGGTACAGCAGCGAAAAGACGACGAACGCCACCACCGCCATTACGACGAGAGTGGAGAAGAGCCGGCGGATGATGTAGGCGGTCATCCGCCGTCAGTCGCTGTCAGGCCGTTTCCGGACGTGCGGACCGTTCGATGGCGGGTTCTAGTGTTTTTCGACGTTCCACATGAACGTCACCGGCGCGATGATCACACCGCTCAGGTTCGTCCGATACGCAGTGGGGAGAATGAACTGGGCCGTCGGGATGTACGGGACGAAGTCGAACGCGCGCGCCTGCACCGCTTCGGCGGCCTTCTTCGAGCTCGCTGCATCGGTGGCCGCAAACCATTGCTCGCGCAATTCCTCGATCTTCGCGTCTTCGGGCCAACCGAACCAGGCCTTCTGCCCGTTGCCGCGCACGGCGAAGTTCACCGCAGGCGACGTCACGTCAGGACCGACGAGCCATGTGTGGAAGATCGACCAGCCTCCCTTGTCGATCGGCTCCTTCGATGCGCGACGAGTGATCAGCGTGCCCCAGTCGCCGGCCTGCACTTCGGCGTTGAGGCCGAGCTTGCGCAGCGTTTCGAGCGTCAGCAGCGATTGCGAATGGACGATCGGCTGGTCGGTCGCATCGATGATGACGATCTTCTCGCCCTTGTAGCCGGATTCCTTGATCAACTGCTTCGCCTTTTCGAAATTGCGCTTGCCCTTCATCGGCTCGGCGCCGACTTCGCTCGCGAGCGGCGTCCCGCAGGTGAAATACGAATAGCAGGGATGGCCGTTCTTGGCGTCACCCGCGATGCCGAGCACGTAGTCGTTCTGGTCGATCACGTAGAGGAGCGCCTGCCGCATCTTCTGGTTGTTGAACGGCGGATACAGGAAATTGAACCGCAGCAGGCCCATCGAGCCGAGCGGGTCGATGTTCTCGACCTTGACGCTCTTGTTCTTCGCGAGCACCGGAATCAGGTCGGGCGGCATCTGTTCCCACCAATCAACTTCGCCGGCGTTCAGCGCCGCCGCCGCGGTCGCCGAATCGGGGATGTAGATCCATTCGACGCGATCGACCTTCACCACCTTCCCGCCCGCGGCCCACGACGGCGGCTCCTTCCGCGGCACGTAGTCGGTGTTCTTCACATAGACGACCTTGTTGCCAGGCACCCATTCTTCCTTGACGAACTTGAAGGGCCCCGAACCAGTCGGGTCGGTGATATTCGTGAACGCGTCGGTCTTCGCGATGCGCTCGGGCATGATGAAGGGCACGTTCGACGACGGCTTCGCGAGCGCTTCGAGCGTCAGCGGGAAAGGCCGCTTGAGCTTCAGCGCGAACGTCTTGTCGTTGATGGCCTTCCACGATTCGGTCGCCTCGGCGAGCTTCTGGCCGAGCGCGTCACGCTTCGCCCATCGCTCGACCGAAGCGATGCAATCCGCGGAGCGGACCGGCTGGCCGTCGTGGAACTTCAGGCCGTCGCGCAGCGTGAACGTATAGGTGAGCTGGTCCTTGCTGATCTCGTACTTGTCGACCATCTGCGGCTGGACCTGGAACTTCGCGTCGGTCGCAAACAGCGTGTCGTAGACCATGTACCCGTGATTGCGGGTGATGTACGCGGTCGTCGTGATCGGGTCGAGAATCCGCAAGTCGGCCTGCGGAATGAACTTCAGCACCTTCTGCGCCTGCGCCGACGCGATCGGCGCGACGAGCGCGGCCGCCAGCATCAGCGCACCGATCACCGCAATGGAACGATAGCCGCCACCCTTGCTCATCGAGGACCTCCGTGGATGAATGAGCGGTGCGTCGGCCCTGCCGCGGCGGGGGCCCGAGCGCATCAGCGCGCATTCTAGTCCCACAATGCCGGCCGGCGCGTATCGGAATCGGACCGCCACACCGGCGTCTCGTCGCCCTCAGCGCACGACGTCGGCCTTTTCGAGCATGCAGTGGAGGAGCACGCTGGCGCCGGCCTCGAGATGCGAAGGATTGGCGTCCTCGATTTCGTTGTGGCTGATGCCGTCCTTGCAGGGGACGAAGATCATCGACGTGGGTGCGACGCGAGCAAGATGGATCGCATCGTGACCTGCGCCGGACGTCACGTGCATGTGACTTTCGCCGAGCCTCCCGGCCGCACGCTCGACGAGAGCAATGCAGCCGGGATCGAAGGGGCACGGCGCATAGTGTGCGACCCGTTGCACGTCGATCGCCAATCCGCTCTCCTTTCGCGCCCGGTCGAGGAAGGCGCGAATTTCATGGTCCATGGTGTCGAGCGACTCGGCGGTGGCGTTGCGCAAATCGATCGAGAACCGTACGCGGCCGGGGATCACGTTGCGGCTGTTGGGAAACACGTCGACGTAACCGACGGTGCCGCGTCCGTGCGGAGGATGGCGGCTGCCGAGCGCGACGACTTCCTGCATGACGCGCGTCGCAACCACCAGTGCATCGCGCCGCGACGTCATCGGCGTCGATCCGGCGTGCGCTTCCGTTCCGGTGACCGTGCAGTCGTACCAGCGCGCCCCCAAGGCGCCGTCGACGACGCCGATGACGTTCGCGGCATCCTCGAGAACCGGGCCCTGCTCGATGTGCGCTTCGAAATAGCAGGCAACCGGATGGCGTCCCGGCACCTCCGATCCGAGGTAGCCGATCCGCGCCAGCTCGTCGTGTACCGAGCGGCCGTCGACGTCGCGGGCGGCGTAGGCATGCTCGAGCGAGAAGGCGCCGGAGAAAACGCCGGAGCCCATCATGACCGGCACGAAGCGCGACCCTTCCTCGTTGGTCCACACGGCGACCTCCAACGGGGCCTCGGTAACGATATCGTGGTCGTTGAGCGTGCGCACCACTTCGAGGCCGGCGAGCACGCCGTAGTTGCCGTCGAACTTGCCGCCCGTGGGTTGCGTATCGATGTGCGAGCCCGTCATCACCGGCGGAAGGCTCGCATCGCGGCCTTCGCGACGCATGAAGATGTTGCCGATCTGGTCGACCGTGACCGACATCCCCGCTTCCCGCGCACGGGCAACGACCCAGTCGCGGCCCTCGCGGTCCAGGTCGGTCAGCGTGAGCCGGGCAACGCCACCTTTGGGCGTGGCGCCGATGCAGGAGAGATCCATCAGCGAACGCCACAATCGTTCGCCATCGACGCGTAACGGGTTCTGCATCGGTCAGCCGCGGGCGATCGCGTCGGCGACCGCGTCGCCCATCTCGCGCGTGCTCGCGCTTCCGCCAAGGTCGCGCGTCAGATGGCGTCCGTGCGCCACCACGTGCTCCATCGCGCGGTCGATGTGCCGGGCGGCGGTGGCGGCGCGCGGCTCATCGTGCTTCGTCGCGAGCCAGTCGAGCAGCATCCTGCCCGACATGATCATCGCGTAAGGATTCGCGATGCCACGACCGGCGATGTCGGGCGCCGATCCGTGTGTCGCCTGCGCCATCGCATGGCACAGACCCGCATTGAGGCCCGGCGCGAGCCCGAGCCCGCCTACCAGGCCCGCGGCCTCGTCGGTGAGGATGTCGCCGTACAGGTTCGTCGTGACGAGCACATCGTATTGCTGCGGATTCATCACCAGCCGCAGCGCGCACGTGTCGACGATCACCTCCTCGAACTCGATCGACGGATTACGCGCCGCGACCTTGCGGCACTCGTCGGCGAACAAGCCGTCGCCCATCCGGTAGACGGTGTTCTTGTGCACGGCCGAAACCTTGCGGCGCGGACGCGCGGCCGCCGCCTCGAAGGCCGCTTCGGCGATCATGCGGCTCTTGTAGCGCGTCGTGACGCAGATGCCGATCGCCATGTCCTCGGTCGGCTGGAACTCGCCATAGCCCTTGAAGAGATTTCCGTCGACCTTGAACCCCTCCGTCGTCTCGCGCAGGAACAGCATGTCGACGTTCTTGTGCAGCGACGGCAGCGTCGGATACGACTTGAACGGCTTGTAATTCGCGAACAGCTGGAAGTGCTTGCGAAACACCGGATGCACGTTCATCCACGTCGGATCGTCGCGGGGGTATTCGCGATGGCCGATCGGGCCGAGCACCCAACCCTGCAGCGACTCGAGCTTCTCGAGGGTGCCCGGTGGCAGTGTGTGACCGAACTCGTCGTGCGCGCGCCGAGCAATGGGCACGCGATGCCATTCGATCGGCAGGTCCGCCGTCGCTGCGGCGGCCTTCATCACCTTCACGCACTCGGGCACGACCTCGAGCCCGATGTCGTCGCCTTCGAGGATGCCGATCGCCAACATCAGTGCGTCTTGATGCCGAGCGTCTTGATGACGCCCGCCCACTTGGTGACGTCGCCGTGCACGATGTCGGTGAACTGCTGCCGCGACATCGGATGGACGTTCAGGCCCTCGCGCGCGAGCTTCTGCGCTATCGCAGGGTCCTCGAGCACCGCGTTGATCGCATCGTGAAGCTTGTCGGCGATCGCGGGCGGCGTTCCGCCGGGCGCGAAGAACGCGTACCACGGCTGGTAATCGAATCCCTTGACGCCCGCCTCGTCGAGCGTCGGAAGGTCCGGCAGCGCGCTCGAACGGCGGCTTCCCGACGTCGCGAGCGCTCGCAACTGGCCCGAGGTGATGTACGGCATGACGGCCGGAATCGTCGCCAGCATTACTTGAATCTGCCCGCTGATGAGGTCGATCAGCGCGGGACCGTTGCCCTTGTACGGCACGTGCACGAGCTTGATGCCGGTCGCCGATTGCAGAAGCTCCATCGGCAGGTGACCGGCGCTGCCGACGCCGCCCGATCCGTAGTTGATCGTGCCGGGCTTCGCGCGCGCGAGTGCGAGGAACTCGCCGACGCTCTTCGCCGGAAAGCTCTTCGTCACGACGAGCACGTTCGGCGTCGCGCCGACGTACGCGACGGGCAGCACGTCGCGCAGCGTGTCGTACGACAGGTTGTCGTAGAGCGTCGCGTTGAAGGCCAGGCCCATATGGTTGACCATGATCGTGTAGCCGTCCGGCGCCGCATGTGCCATCACCGCCGTGCCGAGGCTGCCGCCGGCGCCGCCGCGGTTGTCGACGATGAACGATTGATGCAACTCGTCGGCGAGCTTCTGCCCGACGGTGCGCGCGACGATGTCGACGGTGCCGCCGGCCGGAAACGGCGCGATGATCTTGACCGTCTTCGTCGGCCAATCAATCGTCGCCGACGGCGCCGCTGCGGCAATCGACGATGCGATCAGCGCGACGATGGTTTGCAGCAGTCGCTTCATGCAAAAGCTCCCCGGATGAAATACGTCATGGTCACCAGTACCGGCAGGACCGCGGGCCGCAGCCTGCCGTGTACCGGGCAAAATCGAAGAATGCCACATGTCGAATCGTTGAATGCACGATGGCGAATGGTTGACTTGCGTCTCACCCAAGCCGAGAATCAGGCAAGCTCATTCGAATGAGTCGAATACTGCGTGCCGGACGGCAGCAAGATCGTAATCGCACCCACAGGGCGGGCGGAGACAAAGATGATCCGAGGGTTACATACGGCAGTTGCATTCCTGATGATGCTTTTTGCGAGCGCGAACAGCGTCGCCGCCGATTATCCGCAACGCCCGATACACCTGATCGTCGGCGCCGCTCCTGGCGGTGGCAGCGACTTCGTGGCGCGGACGGTAGGAGCCAAGGTTTCGACGCTGCTCGGCCAATCGATCATTGTCGAAAATCGAGGCGGAGCAGCGGGTCTCGTCGCGAGCGAGTTCGTCGCCAAGACGCCGGCCGACGGCTACACGCTGCTGGTCGTGTTCGCCAACTACGCGACGTTTCCGAGCTTGCAGAAACATCTGAGCTTCGACCCGACCAAGGACCTTGTTCCCGTCTCCGACATCGCGACTTCGCCGCTGGTGCTGACCGTCTCACCCTCGCTGCCGGTCAAGAGCGTGAATGATCTGGTTGCCTACGCGAAAGGCAAGTCGCTGAATTACGCGTCGCCGGGAGTCGGCTCGATGGGGCATCTTGCGGCCGAACTGTTCCAGTCCATGGCAGGCATCAAGATGACGCACGTCCCCTATCGAGGCGGCGGTCCCGCGATCATCGGTCTGCTCGGAGGACAAGTCGATGTCTACTTTTCGACGCCCGCGGCGGCCGTGGCGCAAATGAAGGCGGGGAAGCTGCATGCGCTCGCCGTGACCGGCGCAACTCGGGCCGGGTTTGCGCCTGAACTTCCGACGATCGCCGAATCGGGTCTCAAAGGCTACGAAGTCAGTGGATGGTTCGGCATATTCGCGCCGGCGGGAACTCCACAGCCTGTGATCGACGTCATCAGCCGTGCGATAGCGACAGCGGTCAAGGACCCCGGTATCCGCGATGCGCTTGCGAAGGACGGCGATACGCCCGTCGGCAATTCACCGTCCGAGTTCGCGAAGGAGGTGCACGCCGACATGGAAAAATGGGGCAAAGTGATCAAGGACGGGCACATCGAGCTGGAGTAGACGCGATGTCTCCGGTGCCGAGACATCGGCGATGGCGAAAGCGTTCGTAACGCTGAAAATGCGCCAGTGCGCTCAACGCGCTCGCAATCTCGTCGAACACCGGCACACCTGCGGCAAGCGCGTGATCGCGCGCGGAGCGTTTGCGCTCGTCGATAGCGGCCGAGCCATCCGAGCGCAACGCGAGAAGGACCGGTGTCGCATCGATATCCGCGGTGCGCGTCTCGATGATGCCGTCGACGAGGTTGTCGAAAACGTGATCCGGGATGCTCGCGTTGGTCAGGAATTGCGGCATGTTGATATGAAAGAGGATCGCGTCGGGTCGCTCTCCGGCCAGGATCGCCGCGAGCAGGCTGCCCGCGATGCGTCCCTCGTGCATGCGCATTGCGCCCGACGGAGTGTCCATCGGATTGTCGAACGAGGTTCCGGCGGGAAGGTCGAGCGAGCGTAGTGCGCACCGCGTGCCCTCGCGCATCTCGGGCACGCGCATGTCGAACCGAGCCATCGCATCCGTCGCGAGCACCGACGCCCCACCGCCATTGCCGACGAGAAACGCGCCGTCACCCGGTCGTTCGATGCGGGGTCGCAGGCACTGGAATGCGAGCAGCGTGTCGATCAACTCGTCCACCGAACCGACGAGCGTTGCGCCAGTCTGGCGCGACAGGGCCGTCCAGAGTCGATCGTCGCCGGCCAGCGCTCCGGTATGTGTAGAGGCAATGCGCTGGCCCGCGCGAGTGCGACCTCCCTTCAGGATCACGACCGGCTTCTGTGCACGAGCGTCGCGCAGCAACTCGAAGAAGCGGCGGCCGTCGCGCGGCGACTCGAGGTAGAAGCCAATGACTCGCGTGTTGCCATCGGCAAGGAAATACTCGAGAAAATCGGACGCTCCGACATCGATGCAATTGCCGATCGAAACGACCGCGCTGTAGCGCAATCCCCGTTGCACTCCGCGTCGCAGCATGTCGGTCGAGATGCCGCCGCTTTGCAACGCGATGCCGACGCTGCCCGCTTCGCGCGGGCAGCCCCTGATGTACGCAAGGCGGCCGCGCGGCGAATACGTTCCAAGGCAATTGGGACCTATGAGGCGCACCCCCTTGTCGCGCGCGATCGCGAGCAACTCGCCATCGCGCGCCGCACCTTCGGCTGTCTCGCCGAATCCGCTCGCCATGATTTGCGCGAAACGCACACGTTCGCCCCCTGCGCGAAGAAGTTCGGGCACTCGCGCTGCGGCGATGGCAACGAAGGCGTAATCGATCGGGGCGGGACAATCCGCGAAGGACCGGTATGCCTTCAGGCCGTTGATCGTGTCGGCCGTCGGATGGATCGGGTACACCGCACCCTCGAAACCCATCCCCAGCGTGAAGTCGAGCACATCGTTGGCGCGCGTGCGTGCGCTCGCCGACGCGCCCACGATCGCAATCGCACGCGGCTCGAAAAGCGGCCGGAAATTCTGACGCACGTCTCTGTGATCAGGCGCGACATCTGCTTTGGGGTCGCGCAGCACGATGCGGGCATCGACGGCGACGGCGCCGGACGGCGAGACGATGACGGGATTGAGATCGATCGCCTGGACGCGATCGGCGTGCTCGACCAGCAGCCCTCGCTGCCCGCCGAGCGCGAGCAGGACGTCGGCGAGCGCTTCGACATTCACCGGTTCTCGACCCCGCGCACCGAAAAGCAGCGGCGACGCCTTGATCTCGCCGATCATGTCGAGTGCATCGTCGCGGCCGATCGGACAGATGCGGGCGGCGACGTCGTCGAAGATCTCGGTGAAGATGCCGCCGAGCCCGACGACGATGGCAGGGCCGAACACCGCGTCGATCAAACCGCCGACCAGGACTTCGATGCCGCGCGGCGCCGTTTCCTCGATCAGATAGCCATCGACGGCAACACCATGCCGATCCGCGTCGCGTCCGATTGATTCGATCGCTTCGCGCAATCCGCTCACGTCATCGATGCCGAGGCGAACGCCGCCGACGTCGGATTTGTGCAGGACGGGCGATACGAGCTTGACCACGACGGGAGGGCGCAATTCGTGCAGTGCGTGCAGTGCCTCCCCGAGGTTCGCCGCAAATCGGCGCGAAGGCGTGCGCACGCCGTAGCGGCCGATCCAATCCTTTGCGGCGATTTCGCCGTGGGAAGGAGACATCATCAGGAGGACGCCGCGACGCAGGACGCGGCGGGAAGCTCTAGCGCCCCTTCCATTGCGGGCGGCGCTTTTCGCGAAAAGCGGCGATGCCTTCCCTGGCGTCCTCGCTTTGCAGCACGCGATTCGCGATGTCGCGCGCAACGCGCATGCGCGGCTCGAGTCCGAGGTCCTGCGTGCGCCGACCGGCCTCCTTGATCGCCTGCACGGCGAGTGGCGCGCTTTCGAGGATCTCCGCGGCCCACCGATGTGCGCAGGGCAGCAGGTCCTCTTTGGAAGTGATCTCGTTGCAGATGCCGAAGCGGAACGCGTCCTGCGCCGAAATGAATTTTCCGCGCAGCAGAAAGCCCATGCCGGCCTGCCACGGCAGCGCGTGGAGTCCCTGGCTTGGTCCCGACACGCTCGAGATGCCGCGCCGCACCTGCGGCCAGCCGATCGAGGCGCGCTCGGTCATCACGACGATGTCGGAGCTCAACGCAAAGCCCGCGCCTTGCGCGAGGCAGGGCCCGTCGGCGGCGAGGATGAACGGCTTGTAGATGTTGCGCTGGTACAAGAACAGATCGTCGTTGGATAGGACTCGACCGTCGTCGTCGGGCGGGTCCGCCGCCTCGAGCAAATCCTTGCCGGAGCAGAAGACATCACCCTCGGCGTCGATGATGCAGATCCAGACGTCACGATTGGTCTCGACGTCGTAGAACGCCGCCTGCACCTCCCTGCGCATCTGGCGGTTGAGGGCGTTGCGCTTTTCCGGGCGAGCGAGCGTGAGGCGGGCAACGCGATCTTCGATTGCATACGCCGTATAGCGGCGGGGGCCGTCGAGCTTCATGCGCTGAATTCATTCGAATGACGCGCATGACTCTAGCGGCAATGCATCGATGCGTCAAGGTTGCGCGCTCTTCGTCCGGGGTTACGCGATAATCGGCGCTCTCCGCGCGTCGCGCCCGCTCGCTTCATGGCCAAGCATCCGCTCTACAAGGAAGTCCGGCAAAAGCTCACCCGGAGTCTCGTCGATGGCGAATGGCGCCCCGGCGAAATGCTGCCGAGCGAGCCGCGGCTTGCCGAGCGTTACGGTGTCGGCATTTCGACGGTGCGGGCCGCGGTGCGCGAGCTCGAACAGGCGAAGGTGCTCATGCGCACGCAGGGCAAGGGCACGTTCGTGCTGCACTTCGACGAGCGGGAGAGCGTTCATCGCTTTCTCAACATCTCCCGTCACGACGGCCGGTCGGCGGTGCCGCATCGCACGCTGCTGACGCTCGAGCGCATCGACGCACCCGCATCGATTGCCGAGGCGTTGCAGCTGCCACGCGCCGGCGATGGACAGAAGGTGTTCAAGTTCGGCACGCTCGTGCGCCTCGATGCAACGCCCGTCTACCATTCCAGCGTGTTCCTGCCCGCGCGGCTGTTCCCGCGATTGCGCAAATCGCTGCTGCCCGATGGCAACAAATCCCTGTACTCGATCTATCAGCAGCGGTTCAACATCAACGTCACCAGGGTCGTCGACGCGCTCAGCACGATTCCCGCATCATCGATGGTGCGGCGACTCTGCGACTTGCGCCCCGGATCGTGGGTGCTGTGGCTGCAGCGCGTCGCATTCACGTACGACGACCAGCCGGTCGAGGTCCGTCACAACTCGATCAATACGACGCAGCACTGGTATCGCATCGACCAGGGCGACAATGCGTGAGGGAAAAACCCACGGGGTTGCCCGCGAAGAGGAATGGATCGTCGACCCTTGCCCGTCGCGCCGGGGATTTTCGGCTACGCCGCGAGCTCGCGCAGGAACGCCTGCACGGTCATCACGCTCGCCTGCGTCGGGAGCACCTTGCTCATCAGCACGCGGTGCACTTCGACATCGGCGTCGGCGCAGGCATCCTCCAGCACGACCAGCCGATAATCGGCGTCGGCCGCCTGTCGCACCGTACTCAGCACCACGCCGCTCGTCGCGAGCCCGGCCAGCACGAGCGTATCGACCGCGTTCGCCATCAGCAGAGTCGGGAGATCGGTGTGCGCGAGCGCGCTGACCCGCCGCTTGACGACGATGGGATCGTCGGGCCGCGGACCGAGCTCGGGCGCGATCCGTGCACCCGGGCTCGATTCGCGCAGCAACCCCTTGTCTCGCAGCATGCTCATGCGCTTGTTGCGCCCGGCCACTTCGGGATAGCCGTCGCGGAAAGCAACGCGGACGAAGATGACCGGTAGTCCGTGAGCCCGGGCACCGTCGATCGCCGCACGCGCACGCTCGACCGCCGCGCCGCTCCCGCCCGCCGCCAGCATGGCGACCACGTCCTGCTGGAAATCCATCATCAACAGCGCCGCATTGCTGAATGCCATCGATACCTCCTCGATCGGCTGCGTCGCATGGAGCCCGCTCGCGGCGCCTGATCCTCGCTTGACGCGTCAAGCGGCGATCCCCCGAGCGTCAGTCACGCTTCGCGAGCTGCAGCTCGGCAATGTTCTCCACGCGCGGCGCAATCTCGCCCGCTTCGACGCGCTTGACGGTCTTCAAAAGCGCGCGCTGCATCGGCACCGGGATGCCGAGCTCCGCGGCCTTCGCGCACACGGCACCGTTGATGTAGTCGATCTCGGTGCGCCGCGCCTTCGCGACGTCCTGCGCGGTGGACGGACGGGCCTCGTCGGTCAAGCGCGACATCCAGCCTTCGATGCGATGCTCGACGCGTCGCATTGCTTCGTCGTCGCCGTAACCCGCCGCCTCCAGATCGCCCGCGGGTATGCCGCGAACCGGATGCAGCCGCAACCCCGCGATCCGGGCCACACGCACCGCCTCCGCCCCGAGCCGGATTGCGACCCGCCGCGTCGCATCGAGCGTGTAAAGGCCCTTGTGCCCGAGCCCGGTGATCGCCGCGAGCCCGTTGTGCATCGAATTCGCCGCGAGCTTGGCCCAACGCTCGCCGGGAAGGTCAGCGGTCGCTTCCGCGCTGTCGACGCATGCAAGCAACCGCGCGACGAGCTCGGCGCGCGGCGTGATCTGCCCCTCGACCTCGCCGACGCGAAACACCGTGTAGCTGCCGCCCGGACGATAGGTCCGCTCGACATGTCCGGGGCGGTTCAGTGCAACGCCGATCGTGCTCGCGATGCAGCCGAGCGTGCGTTTCGAGCCGACGACACCCGCGAGCGTCGCGTCGTTGATGCCGTTCTGCAGCGAGACGAGGAAGCCGTCGGGCGCGAGGTACGGACACACGCGCCGGCTCGCCGCCTCGGTGTCGTACGATTTGACCGCGATGAACGCGATGTCGACCGGTGAACGCGCGAGCTCCGCAATGTCGTCGAAGTGCAATGCGGGCACGCGCACCGACGATTCGCCTTCGGTGTCGCGAAGGCAGATGCCCGCGCGTCGAATCGCCTCGACGTGCTCGCGCCAGCCGTCGACGAGCGTCACATCGTGGCCGGCCTGCGCAATTCGGCCGCCGATGTACGAGCCCATGGCGCCGGCGCCCATGAAAACGATGCGAGGCTTTTGCATGTCGGCTTTCATCGTCTCTTCCTGGGTCGTCCTGCGCAATCGATCAGCCATCGAGCGACGTGCGTTCCGCTTCATCAGCCATCGAGTGATGGACGTCCGTCGAACGGCAAGGCCGATCGGCACCATGATGCGATCTCGAGAACGCGCCGGTCCTCGCCGTGCGCGCCGACGAGCTGAAGCCCCATCGGCATGCGGTGCGGGCCGAGCGCGGTCGGGAAGACGACGCTCGGCACGCCGCACAGCGTCCAGATGACGCAGAACGACGCGTCGCCTGTCGAGCGCAGCGTGCGCGGCGCCTCGCCCGTCGCCGGCGGCGTGACGATCGCGTCGTAACCGTCGAGGAACCGTTCGAGCGAATGCTGCAACGTGCGCTGCACTTCGAGCGCGTTCTCGTAATCGCTTGCCGGCGTTCGTGAGCCGCGCTCGACGAGCGCCCGGAACGTTTCGCTCATCCGGTCGCGCTCACGCTCGTAGAGGTCGGCGAAATTGCGCGCGATCTCGGTCAGCTGGATCAGGCGCGTCGCATCGTCGGCCGCGGCGAACGCCTCCGCCAGCTCGATTGGCTCGACTTGCGCGCCTGCACCGCGCAGTATCGCGCAATTCGCTTCGAACAGCGCCTGCTGCGCCGGATCGGCCTTGTTCCAGGCCGGGGTGCGGACCGCGGCCAATCGTGGCGAAGCAACCCTGCTTGCCGTCAGCGGGTCATCGCCTCCCTGCCATGCGGGATGCTGCAACGTCGCAGGATCGCGCGCATCGGTTCCTTGCATCACCTGCGTCAAAAGCCACGCATCGTCGAGCGAGCGCGCGAAGATGCCGACCTGGTCGAGCGTCGCGCTGGTCTCCAGCATGCCGAAGCGCGAGATGCGGCCGAAGCTCGGCTTGAACCCGACGATGCCGCAGTACGCTGCAGGGCGGATCGTCGAGCCGCGTGTCTGCGAGCCGAGGGCCGCGGGCACGAACTCCGCCGCGACCGCCGCCGCCGAGCCGCTCGACGAGCCGCCCGGCGTGAAATCGGCGTGCCAGGGATTGGTGGTCGCCGGCGGATGCTGCGTCGCGAACTCGCATGTCGTCGTCTTACCCATCGCGAGCGCGCCGGCAGCCTCGAGCTTCTCGACACAGGCAGCAGAGCGATCGGGGACATGATCGGTGAAGATCGAGGAGCCCATCCCCGTGGGAACGCCGCGGACGTCGATGATGTCCTTGAGCCCCACGCCTATGCCGTGCAATGGGCCGACGTTCGCGCCTGCGCGCAACAGGCGATCGGCCGCGCGTGCCTGCTCGAGCAGGCGCTGCGCATCGAACCACGCCCACGCGCGTACTTGCGCCTCGTGCGCTCGCATCCTGGCAATGCATGCGGACGCCAATTGCTCCGACGTGACGCGGCCGTCGCGAATGCTGCGGGCCGCCTCGCGCAGCGTCCCGGAGACGGGGTCGCCGACCTTTTCAGCGGTTTGTGTGCGTGGGGTCATCAACGGTTTGGACGCGGCAGGAACCGCTGCAGCAGACGCCGTGTCGCGAACACGAACGCGCGATCGACGATCAACCCAAGCAGTCCGAGGATGACGATGCCGACGAACGCGTACTCGGTCTGCATCCAGGTGCGGGCGCTGAAGATCAGGTAGCCGAGGCCGTTCTTCGGCGCCAGAAGTTCGGCGGCGACGATCGTCGAGAAGCAGTTGCCCATTGCGAGGCGCATGCCGGTCAGCATGAACGGTACGGTCGCCGGCGCCTTCACCATCAGGAAAACCTGCGCGTTGCTGCAACCGAAGCAGCGCGCGCCGCGAATCTGGTTGACCGGCACGCTCGCGACGCCGATCATCGTGTTCAGCGCGACGACGAACACCGTCGTGTAGACGAGCAGCGCAATCTTCGACTCCTCGCCCGTTCCGAGCCACACCATCGCCGCCGGAATCCAGGCGAGCGCGGGCAGTGCACGAAAGAACTGGACGTACGGATCGAACACGATGCGCACCGCGCGAAACGATCCCATGAGCATACCCAGAACGATGCCGGCGCTGCTGCCGATCACGAAGCCGATGGCGATGCGCCGCAGGCTCGCGATGACATCGATCGTCAGCCGCCCCTCGTCGAGAAGCCGCATCGCCGTGCGAAGCGTGGACAGCGGCGACGGAAACAGCAACGGTATGATCGCCTGGCTGCTTCCGTACTGCCACAGTGCGAGAATGACCGCCACCGACAGCGCGTAACCCATCGCGCCGACGCGCCGCTGCTGCGTCAAGGTGCTCATAGCAAACTGTCCTCGCGACGCAACGCTTGCTGCACCTCTTCCGAAATGCTCCGGTGAATCCGCTCGTAGAGCGTGCCGAAATCGGCGCTGCCGCGGCGCCGCGGGCGCGGCAGGTCGACGACGATCGTCTCCTTGATCGACGAACCCGGTCCCGCGCGCATGATGCCGACGCGATCGCCGAGCAGAATCGCCTCGCCGATGTCGTGCGTGATGAACAGCACGGTACGGCGCATCGTGACGCTGAGCTGCACGAGCTCGTCCTGCAGGATCGATCGCGTTTGCGCATCGAGCGCCGCGAACGGCTCGTCCATCAAAAGGATCGGCGCGTCCAGCACGAGCGCGCGCGCGAGTTGCGTGCGCTGCTTCATCCCGCCCGACAATTCGGCCGGATACTTGTCCTCGTGGCCCTTGAGGCCGACGACCTTGAGCGCCGCGAGCGCGCGCTCGTCGCGTTCCCTGGCCGCGATGCCCTGCACGCGCAACGGGAACGTCACGTTGTCGCGAACGGTGAGCCAGCCGTACAGCGAGTCGCTGTCCTGGAAGATGACGACGCGATCGCGCGCCGCGCCCTCGACCGGACGGCCGCTCGCGAGCACCGTTCCCTGCGTCGGTTGCTCGAAGCCGGCGATCAGATTCAGCACCGTCGACTTGCCGCAGCCCGAGGGTCCGAGCAGCACGAAGAACTCGCCGCTCGCGACGTCGAACGTCACGTCGTCGAGAACCTCTGGCCGCCCCGCTCCAAATCCGAAGCTCACCTCGCGAATCGCAATGCTTCCCGCGTCGGCGGCTCGGCGGCGCGCGGCCACGGGTTCAATCGGCATGATCCGAGTGCACGTAATGCCGTAGGAAACGCGCTGCCAGCAGGCGCGCGAGGCGATCCGCGGCGATGCCGAGCAGGCCCAATACGAGCATCGCCGCAAACATCTGGTCCATCGCCATCCACTGACCCGAATCGACGATCCGATAGCCCAGCCCGGCGTTCGCCGCAATGAGCTCCGCGCCGACCACTGCCGCGAACGAATTGCCCATTGCGATCCGCGCGCCCGCCACGCTGTAGCTTACCGTGGCGGGAAAGACGATCCATGCAAAGAGCTGCCACCCGGAAACGCCGTAGTTCTCTGCGCTGCGCAGCTGGTTGCGCGGAATGGCCGCCACGCCGGTCATCGTGTTGAGCAGCACGAGAAACACCGTCATGTAGAAGATGATCGCGATCTTCGACGTCTCGCCGATGCCGAACCACATGATCGCGGGGATCAGCCAGGCAATCGGCGGCACGAAGCGCAGGAACTGCACGACCGGATCGCAGAACGCCCGCACGAGCGGAAACAACCCCATCGCGAGGCCCAGCGGGACGCCGACGATGCAGCCGAGTACGAAGCCGATCGCGATCCGTCGCACGCTGACGGCGATGTCGACGAGCAGTGTCCCGTCGCCGATCGATTCGATTAGCGCGTGCGCGATCCGCACCGGCGAGGGAAAGAGCGGCGAATCGAGCGCGCGACTCGCGATCGCCCAGACGATGATGCCTGCGGCCACCGAGAGCGCGGTCAGGATCCATGACGAACGACGCGCGAGCAACGCGCGGGACGCGCGTTTGCGCCGCACCGGCGGCAGCGCATTGCCGATGTCGACAGGCTCAGGATCGCGCCGCGCGGCCGCTTCCAGGCGATCGACGGAGATTCCGGCTCGCGAAGTCGTCGTCATCGGCGAATGGCGGGCGGCGTCGCGGTGATACATTCCCGCAACGATGAGCACCCGATGAAGATCGCTTCGCATCTCGAAAAGTTTCGGCGCCTCGATGCGACGCTTCGGCGCCTCGACCCGGGTGGCGACCAGGAGCTTTGGATCTGGACCGCGATGAACGCGGGCGTCCACCTGCTCAACGCGGCGCTGCACGCGTGCCGCGCGACGCTCGAAAGCGATTCCTTCCACTCGCAGGTCGAAGGCGTGTATGCGGTGCCCGACCGGACGACCGGCATGCTGCACGACGCCATGCATGCGCCCGGCGATGTCATGCACGTCGGGCAGCCGCCGGTCGCTCCGCCGTTGCCCGCCGGCATCGAGCGCGCGTCGATCGCGCTGCGCACGATCGAGGACCTGCGCGAGCGATTCGTACGCGGCAGCGAGCGCGCCGATGCGCAGTTGCAGCGCGATTGGCGCACGGCATACGCGACTTGCGTGCGCGAACTGCTCGCCGTCCTCGACACCTGGCAACACCAGCAATGAACGCCGGCGCGCATCGAGCCAAGGCGGAAGCGATCGAGCAATCGCTCGCACGCTGCACGACGGCTGACTACGAGACGGTCATCGAGGCCTGCATGCTGGCCGGTACGCACTGGTTCAACCTCGCGCTGCACGCGACGGAACCGCCGCTGCTCGATCACGATGCGATGCACGCCGAATTCCTGACGGTCGGCGAGCGACGCAAAATCGCGTGCGTGCTGCCGACCGCACTCGCCGCGCTCGACACGATCGAATCGCTTCGCACGCCGTATGTGCGCGGCGACCTTGCCGGCGGTGCGCAGGCGGCGCAATGCGCGCTCGACAGCCTCGCGGAACTCAGGCGTGCGGCCTTGCATGCGTGCACCCGATAAATCGACGTGATCGCGGAGCGGCTGACGCTCGTCTAGAAATCGGTGCGATCGGGCGCCGCCTCCTTGATGATCGCCGGATCGATCAGTTCGTCGACCAGCTTCTTCGCGTCCTTCGCCGGAAAGAGGCCGATGCCGACGCCCCACTCGGCGATGCTCAGTTCCTGCTGCTTCACCTTGCGACGGAAGTCACCCGGCCACTCGAGATACTGGATCTGCTGGGAGAGCACGTCGAGCGACGGCGCGTGCAGGATCTCGTCGGCGACCTTCGCCGCATCCATCGGGTTGGCGCGCATCCAGTCGGCCGCCTCGATCAGTCCCTTCACGACCTTGACGGCGACGTCCTTGTGATTCGTAGCCATGTCCTCGCGCATCGCGACGTTGCCGGCGAACACGAAGCCGTCGTCGATCGTCCGGCTGTAGATCTTCGCCTTCGGGATCGTATCGGCCGCTTTCGTCAGGAACGGCTCCCACGAGAAGAACGCATCGATGTCGCCGCGCGCCATCGCCGGCACCTGGTCGGGCGCGTCCATGTACTTCACCGACACCTTGTCGACCGGGATGTGATTGTGCGAAAGAAACCACGCCAGATGGTAATTGGCGCCGCTGCCGCGCTGCACGCCGACCGATTTGCCGGCGAGATCGGACGGCTTGTGGATCGCGCCGCCGTTGACGACGAGGCCGTTCTGCTTCCCGCTCAGGTAGCCGGTCATCACCTGCACGATCTTCGCGCCGCGCGCGCGTGC
>Ga0157370_10003468_pt1 | contig 18502 bp, 14 predicted proteins | sample C35metaG_FD_113463 | JGI IMG/M metagenome (GOLD analysis project Ga0157370, IMG submission 113463) | Corn rhizosphere microbial communities from Kellogg Biological Station, Michigan, USA - C3-5 metaG | ecosystem: Host-associated > Plants > Roots > Rhizosphere > Soil | place: USA: Michigan...
GTGGTATCCTAAAACTCCTAATCCCAGCGCTCTGTGACGCATCGCAAAGTTTCTTGCTCCCTGAAGGTAATAGTTTCCTTCAGTTTTGTCAATAAACTCTGATAATACAGCATCAAGGAAGTATACTGCTAATTTTACAGCATCAGTATCTTTCCACTCATCGTATAATTCAAGGTTCATGGATGACAGACAGCAGATGAAGGATTCTTCCATAGTAGACGGAAGCATGATTTCAGAACAAAGGTTACTTGCATTTACCGTCATTCCTAAATCTTTATAAACCTGAGGTTTATTTCTGTTTACGTTGTCTGTGAAGAAAATATACGGAAGACCTTTTTGCTGGCGGCTTTCCAATACTCTTGCCCAAACCTTACGTTTTTCCATATCACCGTCAATCATGTCCTGCATCCAGTAATCTGGTACGCATACTCCGGTAAACAGGTTTTGAATCGGACTACCGATATCTTTAATGGATAAAAATTCTTCAATATCTCCGTGGTCAATATCTAGGTAAGCAGCAAAAGCTCCTCTTCTTACGCCTCCTTGTGAAACAACGTCCATAGCTGTATCAAAAAGCTTCATGAATGAAACTGCTCCTGAAGATTTTCCGTTATCAGTTACAGCGGTTCCTCTATTTCTCAATTCCCCGAAATATCCTGAAGTACCTCCTCCGATTTTAGTTTGCATGATGACTTCACCCATTTTGTGAGTAATCCCTTCAATGCTGTCCGGAATATGAGCGTTGAAACATGAGATAGGAAGACCTCTTTCTGTTCCCATATTAGCCCATACAGGAGAAGAGAAGCTGATCCATCCTTTTGTGATCATCTCTTTGAATGCCGGTTGAAGCTCCGGTTTGTATAACCTTTTTGCAGCGGCAGTAGTAATTCTGTCGATAGCTCCGTCTACCGTTTCACCTTTCAACAGATATCCTCTGTTCAGCATCTGCTCAGACTCTTCATTGAGCCACCATATATTTGAATTTTGCTCTTCCATAGATGTTATATTTTCGAATTCCGGAATGAGAGAATCACTCCGGAATTTTGTTTTTTTATATTATTGATTGTAAAATTTCTACTTTGTGGGAACCGTTCAGCCCGCTTTCGTCTCTTAATCTCTGAAATTCTTTAAAAGACGGAACATTCAAAACTTCATGCTGAACTTCTTCATTGCTATAGTTTGAATAATGTACAAACGTAACACCATCTTCCTTTACAAAAACTTTGTATTCAAATGTGGAAGGATCTAAATTCTTAAAATCTTCCAGAAACTTTTGGATATTAGCTTTATTGTTTGGAACAAATTCGGGGTTTACCGTATAGCTTACTATTACATTGATCATTTCTTTTGTATTTGTGCTTTATTAATGAACAGCAATTCCACTTAATTATAATCAGAAAAGGAAAATCCTAATACTGACTGCTTTGACGCTCGCTTCGCTCGCGCCTCAGTATTAAAACAAATCGTTTGCTGTAATACTCTTATCGTGCTTCGTATAGTCTACGGGTCTTTTTGCAAAGAAATCATCTAATGAATTGGCGAAAACTTCCTCTTCGAACCATACCATTGGTTTGTATTGTTCCGGAGTGATGTTGTATCTTGTTTTCATGTTGATTTTCTTCAAGCTGTCATCTACACGGTATTTCATGAAGTTTAAAAGGTCTTCTTTAGAAACATTGTCGATTTCTCCTAGTTCAAAGATCCAGCTAAGGATATCACCTTCTCTTGCGATAGACTCGTCTACTAATGTGTAGATATCTTCAATATCGCTGTCTGTTAATAAGTCAGGCTGTTCCTCACGGATTTTGTTGATCAGGTAGATTCCTGCGTTGGCGTGAATTTGCTCATCTACTGAAGTCCATGCAATGATATTGGAAACATTTTTCATAAACCCTTTGAATCTTGTGAAAGAAAGGATGATGGCAAACTGCGAGAAAAGAGAGACGTTTTCTACTAAAATACTGAATAACAATAATGCAGAAACATACTCTTTAGGAGTAGCCGAATTAGCATGTTTTAATGCGTTTCCTAGGAACTCGATTCTTCCTTTTACGGCAGGAATTTCGATAACGTTAAGGAATTCGTCATTATATCCTAATACCTCTAATAAACGGGAATATGCTTCAGAATGACGAAACTCGCATTCTGCAAAAGTAGATCCTAATCCATTGAATTCCGGCTTTGGTAGGTGGTTGTATAAATTCCCCCAGAATGTCTTTACAGACACCTCGATCTGTGCAATGGCTAACAGCGCATTTTTCACAGCATGCTTTTCATGTGGTTCCAACTGCGAATGAAAATCCTGAACATCTGCAGTAAAGTCCACTTCCGAATGCACCCAGAACGATTTGTTGATTGCCTCTACAAATTGAAGAACCTCCGGGTATTCAAATGGCTTATAGCTTACTCTTTTATCAAAAATTCCCATATTAAATATCTTTATAATTAAATAATTTAGATCTCTGTGGATAACGTTCCGGAAATACTTAACTTTTTGTTTATCTGTAGGTTGTGAATTAAAGTTATTCACTTCCTCAAATTCATATTTCTTGTAAAGAACTAATAGCAAAGTTCGAAAAAAAGAACTGATTTTGAAAGAGGTAAATACTAATCGGCTGACTTTTAGCCTGAAAAGTTTTCCACATTTACATGAAACAGGCTCGAATAATAGGCTAGACCGCTATCTTGGGGGTAAATGGGTATAAATCCATAGTTACAGTTAAACAAAAAAACATAAACCATTATAAATAAAGGCTTAATTTATTAAACAAAAAAATATTTGAATAAATTTTTATTCTTGTAACAATTTGAAAATATCATCTACTTATTGGGTATAAAAACATACATCACTTAATGTTAGTAATTCAGGATTTAAATAAGTCATACGATACAGGGAAAAGCAAGCTTCATGTTCTCAAAGGAATTAATCTGAATATTTCTGAAGGGGAGTTTGTTTCTATTATGGGAAGTTCCGGTTCCGGAAAATCTACGCTGCTTAATATTATTGGTATTCTGGATGAAAAAGATTCAGGAACCTATGAATTGGACGGCGTTCCTATTGAACATTTATCTGAAATAAAAGCTGCAGAATACAGAAGCAGGTTTTTAGGATTTATTTTTCAGTCTTTTAACCTTATCAATTATAAAACAGCTTTGGAAAATGTAGCCCTTCCTCTGTACTATCAGAATGTACCGAGAAAAGAGCGAAATCTGAAAGCTATGGAATATCTGGAGAAAGTAGGACTTGCACAATGGGCAAACCATCTTCCGAGTGAACTTTCCGGAGGGCAGAAACAAAGAGTTGCTATTGCCAGAGCTTTGATTACCAATCCAAAAGTGGTGCTGGCAGATGAGCCTACGGGAGCATTGGACTCCAAAACCACTCATGATATTATGAAATTGCTTCAGGATATCAATAATGAAGGAAAAACAATCATCGTTGTAACCCACGAACCGGATGTTGCTGCACAAACCAAAAGAAATGTAATACTGAAGGACGGGATTATTGAAAGTGATGAATTTATTAAGCAGATTGTATTATAGGTGAATAGTGAATGGTCAATTTTGCTTCGCAAGTGAATTTTGCATGCAATGAGTAGGAATAATGATTTATAAAATACACACACAAATGAATATGAAAAAAAATAAAAATGTTTTTAAGTCTGAACCATTATAAACTTGATGTTTACCGGTCAGCCAGAGAATTAAGAATAGAATGTTATAAGATTTTATCTAAAATTCCTGATCATGAAAAGTTTAATATAATCGACCAGATACGGAGAGCTTCTACTTCAGTGGTATTAAATATTACTGAAGGATGTTCAAGAAAATCTGAACTGGAAAGGAAAAGGTATTTTGAAATTGCCAGAGGTTCGGTTATTGAGTTGGATTCTTGTTTTGATATCGTTATAGAATGTAATTATATTAAAATAGAAGAATTAACAAAAATTGGAAATTTAATAAAAACAGCATTTATCTTGTTAAGTAAAATGTTGAAAAAAGATTAGAAATGTGAAAATGAATTTTGCTTCGTAATTAAAGACTGATGAAGAATAAATTGACAACAAAGTTAATTGATTTCGAAGAAAATTGAAAGCGCAGCTAATTGACTTTTTTACAAAGTAAAAAAATAAAAACTATGTTTGACCTAGATCGTTGGCAGGAAATATTCAGTTCTATCCGGAGTAATGTACTTAGGACGGTACTTTCAGGGTTTACAGTAGCCTTGGGACTGTTTATTTTCATTGTACTTTTTGGAATTGGAAAAGGACTTCAGAATGCTTTCTCTGAAGGATTTGCCGGAGATGCTAAGAATCTTATTATTATTTCAACAGGAAAAGCCACTTTAGCTTATAAGGGCTTGCAGTCTGATAGAAATGTTTCAATGAATAATTCAGACTATGATTTTTTGATTAATGCAGATAAGAAAAAAGCAGGTCCTTCAAGTCCCAGGTATAGCGCCAATTTAATGGTGAAATATGGGAAAGAAAGCGGCCTTTATCAGATCAATGGTGCTGAGCCGGGGGAGCAGGTTATTGAAAATAGAAAAGTTATTGATGGTCGTTATCTGACATCTATGGATTTGACAAGGAAATTAAATGTTGCAGTAATTGGAAGAATGGTTCAGCGGGATTTAATCAAAAATGGAAATCCCATTGGAAAAGAGCTCGATATTAATGGTACAATGTACAAGGTGATTGGAGTCTTTTCAGATGATGGAGGAGACAGAGATGAAAGACATATTACAGTTCCTATTACAACTTTACAGCAGATGAAAAAAGGTTCTGATACGGTGAATATAGCATATATCACATATAATGACAAGCTGACTCCTGACCAAGCTATCAAGTATGGTGATGAATTGAAAGATAAATTGAAATCGAGAAAAAAAGTATCTCCTGATGATGAAAACGGTGTGCGTGTCTGGAATAATGCCCAAAATATGAATGATACATTTATGTTTATGGCAGTTCTTACAGCAATTGTTGGATTTATTGGTCTGGGAACATTGCTTGCCGGAATTATCGGAATCAGTAATATCATGGTGTATATCGTAAAAGAAAGAACCAAGGAAATTGGGGTACGAAAAGCAATTGGAGCAAAACCAAGCGGAATTGTAGGACTGATCGTTCAGGAAAGTGTTGTGATTACAGTAGTGTCCGGGCTTATTGGCGTAGGAGTAGGGGTTTTGGCATTAAGTCTTATCGGTAATAGTCTTGAAGAATTTTTCATCAAAAGTCCAAGTGTAGGATGGGGAGCAATTATCATGGCATTTATTGCACTTATTTTCTCAGGATTAATTGCAGGTTTTGTTCCCGCATACAGAGCCTCAAGGATTAAACCGATCGAAGCATTGAGAACGGAATAATGTAAGCTAAAAAAACAGATTGATAGAAGACTCATAATTTATAACTTATAATTCAACAAGGTGAACATCATATTTAAAAAAGATACTTGGCAGGAAATTTATTATTCATTGAGGAATAATAAACTCCGAACATTTCTTACCATGATTGGCGTAGGATGGGGGATGTTTTTGTATGTAAGCCTTCTTGGAGCTGCAAAAGGAATGGAAAATGGTTTTGATAAATTATTTTCAGGTTTTGCTACCAATTCAATATTCCTGTGGGCACAGAAAACATCAATTCCATATGAGGGATTTCCTAAAGGAAGAGAAGTTCATCTGAACCTGGTAGACATGGAAATGTTGAAAAGAAAAGTAACAGACATAGATTATATATCGCCGCAAAATGCCAGAGGAAGCTTTACGGGAACGCCTGGAGAAGCGATGTCAAGAAATGGGAAGAATGGAACCTATTCGCTTACAGGAGACTATTCTGTAGGAAATAAAATTTCAGAAAAAAAACTGATCTTCGGGCGCTACATCAATGATGCTGATGTTTCAGGAAACAAAAATGTAGTGATTATAGGAGAAGAAATTTACAAAAACTTCTTTGATGCCAAGAAAAAAGAAAATCCAATAGGCAAATCAATCAATATTAAAGGATTATTCTTTAACGTAATCGGAGTTTTCCGTGTGAAAAAAGGAGGAGGATTTGAAAATGATCAGACTGCTTTCATTCCACTTTCTACCTATACCAAAATGTATAATGCAGGAGACCAGATAGACATGTTTGCTATCGTAAGTAAACCTAATGCCAATGTGAATTCTGTAGAAGAAGATGTAAAACAGGTATTGAAAACAAAAAATAAAGTTTCACCTGAAGATACCAATGCATTTGGAAGTTTCAACCTTGGAAAAGAATTTAAAAAACTGACAGGTTTCCTTACGGGAATGCAGTTGTTAACAATTATCGTAGGGACACTTACCATTCTTGCAGGAGTCATTGCCATTTCAAATATCCTTTTAATTACCGTAAAAGAAAGAACTAAAGAAATCGGTATCAGAAGAGCATTAGGAGCAAAACCGGCAGAAGTAAGAAATCAGATTTTGCTGGAAAGTGTCGTGATCACACTCTCCTCGGGATTATTAGGTTTTATGTTTGGAATTTTTGTGCTGATGATTCTCAATGCCGTTACCCAGGGACAGGATTCATTTCCTTTCTATAACCCCACAGTCAACTACGGGAACGTATTTGCTGCGATGGCTGTAATGGTAATTTTGGGATTGATAATCGGAATGATCCCTGCACAGAGAGCAGTAAAGATCCGACCTATTGAAGCATTAAGAACAGAATAATTAATTTGAAAATAAAGATTAAAGTTGATCAATGTACAGAATCAATTTTTTTTAACATTCAATCTATTTAATAAAAAATAAACTATACATATGAAAAAGAAATTCACCTGGAAAAAAGCCATTTATATTATCTTGGGGCTTTTATTTGCAGTGGCATTGTTCTCGGGGCTTGGCTATCTTATTAAATCTAACTCTAAAGAAGGCGAGGCTTTCCTTACCCGTAAACCTACTATCCAGAATATGGATGATAAAGTAATGGCTACAGGGAAAATTGTTCCAAAAGAAGAAATTGAAATCAAACCCAATATTGCGGGGATTATAGATAAAATCTTAGTAAAAGAAGGAGATAAAGTAGAAGTTGGACAGCTGATTGCTACCGTAAAAATTGTTCCAAGTATCTCTGAAGTAAATGCTTCTCAGCAGGAAGTTCAGAATGCACAGATCCAGATCAGCAACGCTCAGATGAATGTTGGAAATATGCAGAAGCAGTTTGAAATGCAGGAGAAACTATATAAGCAGGGAGTTGCTTCTAAACAGGAATTTCTTAATTCTCAGCAGCAGTTATACTCTCAGCAGCAAACTTTGAAAAATGCTCAGCAGCAATTGAATACTGCTCAAAAAAGATTGCAGATTGCTAAAACAGGAGCAACTCCAGAACTTAAAGGACAAGGCTTAGCGACCACTGAGATCCGTTCCAAAGCTTCAGGGACTGTGCTTGAAGTTCCTGTAAAAGCAGGAAGCCAGGTAATTGAAGCCAATAACTTTAATGCCGGAACTACCATCTGTTCAGTTGCAGATTTGAACGTTTTGATCTTTAAAGGTGAAATTGATGAAGCGCAAGCTGGTAAGTTAACCGAAGGTATGGATATGAATATCGTAATCGGTGCTCTTCAGAATAAAACTTTCCCTGGAAAACTAACAATGATTGCTCCAAAAGGGAAAGATAATGCAGGAACTATTAAATTTCCGGTAGAAGGTAATGTAAGTAATCCTAATAATGAGTATATTAGAGCAGGTTTTTCTGCAAATGGTGAAATTGTTTTAAGTTCTAAGAAAAATGCATTACTATTGGATGAATCTTTGGTTCAGTATGAAAAGAAACAAGGAAAAGATGTTCCTTTCGTAGAAGTAAAACAAAAAGACGGAAAATTCAAAAAAGTATATGTGAAACTGGGAGCAAGTGACGGGATCAACGTTGAGATTCTTCCAGGATCTAATATTACAAATGATACTGAAATAAAAGTTTGGAACCCATCTGATAAAGACAAAGAAGAGCTGAAAGAGAAATCTAAGCAAAAATAATAAACTACACTATACACTTTTAAACTGTGAATCCTGGAGGAATTTTTTTCTCCGGGATTCTTTTTTTATTAAATAATAGCAAGATTGTAACAAAAAGTAAATTTGAAATGTCTTAATTTTAAATTCCAAACTATACCTCCATGAAAAAAGACTATTGGATTCTGTTTCTTTTTATCATTGCAAAGTTTGCACTCCAATACTCACTGATAAGCCCTGAGTATGAACTTCACAGAGATGAATATTTACATCTTGATCAGGCCAATCATCTGGCATGGGGATATCTCTCTGTTCCTCCCGTTAATTCCTGGCTGGCCTGGGTAATCAAAATGTTGGGAAATTCTATATTTTGGGTTAAATTTTTTCCAGCCCTGTTCGGAGCTTTAACCATAGCATTGACCTGGAAAATTGTTGAAGAACTCAATGGGAGCCTTTTTGCTAAAGTATTAGCATCCCTAGGTCTATTATTTTCAGTACTTCTTCGGGTAAATATGCTGTTTCAGCCAACATCTTTAGAAATTTTGCTGTGGCTTTCCCTTTATTATAGTCTGATTAAATATTTTAATTCCCAGCAAGTCAGGTGGATCTATATAGGAGCAGTCATTTTCGGAATAGGAATATTAAATAAATACAATATTGCTTTTTCCTTGTTGGGATTAATTCCTGCATTATTATTAACAGAGCAAAGGAAGATTTTTATGCAGTCTCATGTGTATTGGGCAGCACTCTTGGTTTTAATCATTATTTTTCCCAATCTTCTCTGGCAGTATCAGAACCATTTTCCGGTCATTCATCATATGAAAGAACTTTCCGAGAAACAGCTTGTGCATGTAGACCGGATGGATTTTATGAAATCTCAGATTCTGTTTTTCATAGGTGTTGTCTTTGTCATATTGGCAGGCTGGGGAGCATTATTACTGTATAAACCTTTTGAAAAATTCAGATTCTTCTTTTGGAGTTATATCATAACCATTACTCTGTTTTTGTTTTTTAAAGCAAAAGACTATTATGCGATAGGTTTGTATCCGGTTTATATTGCTTTTGGTTCCGTATTTCTCGGTCATATATTTGAAAAAGGCTGGAAGAGATTTTTGAAACCTGTCAGTATACTCATTCCCGTACTTCTATTTCTTCCTTTATATAATGTAGCCTTTCCGAATAAAAGTCCTGAATATATCGAATCCCATCAGGATGAGTACAAAAAATTCGGACTGCTTCGCTGGGAAGACGGAAAAGATCATCCCCTGCCACAGGACTTTGCCGATATGCAGGGCTGGAAAGAACTGGCTCAAAAAGTAGATAAAGAATATTCCCGGCTATCGAAGTCCGGAAATACCATGGTGCTATGTGATAATTACGGACAGACAGGAGCTATTAATTATTATTCAAAGGCTGGTGTTGTAGCAATGTCTTTTCATGCAGACTATATCAATTGGATCGATTTAAGCAAAAAATATAAAAATATCATCAGGGTTAAAGATGCTCCGGAAGCAGGGAAAGAACTTAAAGAATCAGGTTCCTTTTTTGAAGTTGCAAACTTATATGATTCTATTACCAATCCGTATGCAAGAGAAAGAGGAACGGCAATTTTCAGTTTGCAAGGAGCAAAAATAGATGTCAATAAAAGAATTCAGGACGAAATTGATGAAACTAAAAATGAATGGAAATAATTTTCAGTAAAGATGGAAAATGATGATTTGGTGATCATATGAAGTTAATAGATAAATATTATTGCAACTTTGTTGCATTAATTGATTTTAGGTTAACTTTGCATTATCAATTATCAACTGAACTATGGAAAATAAAAACTTTGATGTCATTATAATAGGAGGAAGCTATTCCGGATTATCAGCTGGAATGTCTTTAGGAAGATCTTTAAGAAATGTTCTTATTATAGATAACGGAAAACCTTGTAACAGACAAACTCCTCATTCACACAATTTTGTTACCCACGATGGGAAAACACCTGCAGAAATTGCAAAGCTGGCAAAAGAAGATGTAGAAAAATATGATACTATTCAATTTTATAATGGAATGGTCGTAAAAACTAAAAAAACAACCGAAGGTTTTGAGGTTGAAATCTCTTCCAGTGAAAAATTCTATGCTAAAAAACTGATTATAGCTTCCGGAGTAAAAGATATGATGCCGGAAATTCCCGGATTTGCAGAATGCTGGGGGATTTCTGTTATCCATTGCCCATACTGTCATGGCTATGAAGTAAAAAATGAAATTACAGGAATTCTTTCCAATGGAGATATGGCATATGAGTTTTCAAAACTGATTTTTAATCTGACCAAAAATCTTACCTTATTTACCAATGGGAAGGCATCTCTTTCAAAAGAACAGATTGAAAAACTGAATCAGAATAAAATTATCCTTAACGAAGATGAGATTAAAGAAATCAAACATGAAAATGGTGTTATTCAAAAATTAGTCTTTAAAAATGACGAAGAAGTTTCCTTACAAGCTTTATATGCTAAAATTCCTTTTGAACAAAATATCAATGTGTCTGCTGATCTGGGATGTGAACTGACGGAACAGGGATTTATTAAAGTAGACATGATGCAGAAAACAAATATTCCCGGTGTTTTTGCCTGTGGAGATAATGTAACGATGATGCGTTCTGTGGCGAATGCTGTTGCACAGGGAAATTTTGCAGGCGCGGTAGTGAATAAAGAACTTTCTGATGAAGAATTTTAATAGCTTTCTTAATAATAAAGTTGTTTACACTTTATAAAACCACAAAAGTCACAAAAATTTTTATTTTAAAACATTTTAGTAAGTTTAAAATAAGTCGGTAGAAAAGTCCATATAAGATGAAAATCAAAGATTTTTATAAAACTTAGGTGTACTTATTGTGAATAAAGTTAGGCCTTAAAAAAAACTTAAGTGCTTAAACTTTTGTGCCTTTTATGGTTAAAATAAGCAATCTTAAAGTTTACACGGTTTCAATACATAGGAAGGTGTTTTTTCATTTTTTTGCGTTTAAAAATCATTTTTTCAATAGATAAATCTCGACGAAAATTCCGTACATTTGGGGTGGAAATTTCAAAAACTAAAAGTAAAATGGATATTATTTTCGACCTGATTGAAAAGGAAAGACAAAGACAAACTCATGGATTAGAGCTTATCGCATCAGAAAATTTTGTTTCTGAAAACGTGATGAAAGCAATGGGAAGTGTACTGACAAATAAATATGCTGAAGGATATCCCGGAAAAAGATATTACGGAGGATGTGAAGTAGTAGATGAGGTTGAAACATTGGCTATCAACAGAGCAAAAGAACTTTTCGGAGTAGATTATGTGAATGTTCAGCCCCATTCCGGTTCTCAGGCGAATGCTGCCATTTATCTTGCAGTTTTGAAACCAGGTGACAAAATCATGGGTATGGATCTTTCAATGGGAGGACACCTTACTCACGGTTCTGCAGTGAATTTTTCTGGTATTCAGTATAACGTGGTTTCTTACGGAGTTCAGCAGGAAACAGGTCTTATTGATTATGACCAAATGAGAGAAGTAGCGTTGAGAGAAAAACCAAAAATGCTTATTGCTGGTTTCTCTGCGTATTCAAGAGATTTAGATTATGCTAAATTCAGAGAGGTTGCAGACGAAGTTGGAGCAACACTTTGGGCAGATATCGCTCACCCGGCTGGTTTAGTTGCAAAAGGATTATTAAACTCCCCATTCGAACACTGTCATGTAGTAACTACCACTACTCACAAAACCCTTAGAGGGCCAAGAGGAGGGATGATCATGATGGGTAAAGATTTCGAAAATACATACGGCCACAAAACTCCAAAAGGAGAAATCAAAATGATGAGCCAGGTACTGGACGGAGCTGTATTCCCAGGTATTCAGGGTGGACCACTTGAACATGTGATTGCTGGTAAAGCGGTAGCTTTCGGTGAAGCTTTGGACGGGCAGTTCGAAACTTACGCAAAACAGGTTAAAGCTAATGCTCAGGCATTATCAAAAGCGATGATCGACAGAGGATTTGACATTGTGAGTGGTGGTACAGATAATCACCTGATGCTTGTTGACCTTAGAAACAAAGGAGTAAACGGTAAGGAAACAGAAAAAGCATTAGTGCTTGCTGATATTACTTGTAACAAAAACATGGTTCCTTTTGATGATAAGTCTCCATTTACAACATCGGGTATCAGACTGGGAACTGCTGCTATTACAACAAGAGGATTGAAAGAAAATGATATGGATACTATCGCGGGATTGATTTCTGAAGTAGTGGATAATATCAAAAATGAAGAAGTTCTTTCATCAGTAAGAAAGAAAGTGAATGAATTAATGGAAGGAAAAGCTTTGTTCAATTACTAACAGGCATTCCAATATCATATAAAGAATGGGCAGGCTGCTCATTCTTTTTTTATTCAAATGGACAAAAAATCTTATACTTTCGAGGAAATCAAACAGAAACTGGTCAATTATTGTGTTTACCAGGATCGATGTCATGCAGAAGTGGAACAGAAGATGAGAGAATTTCTGCTTATTGAGGAAGCAAAGGAAGAAATCATTTTATACCTCCTGAAAGAAAATTTTCTGAACGAAGAAAGGTTTACACGTAGCTATATCAGAGGAAAATTTTATATCAAACACTGGGGTAGAACTAAAATAAAAATGAATCTGAAGCAAAAACAGATTTCCGAGAGACTGATCAATTCTTGTTTCGATGAGATATATGAGCCTGATTATGAAAAAACTATCAGAAAAATTTTTGAGGATTATTATTCCAAACAAACCGGTTTGAAAGAATATCAAAAAAAAAGCAAGACAATAAAATATTTGATGAGTAAAGGTTTTGAATATGAAAAAATAATTGATATTTTTGACTAAATTTTAATAAACTAAAAAAAAACTAGACCGTGATTTCTTTAAAAAAAACAAACAGTTCATTGAAAAAGATTGATATATAGGTATTTAATAATTATTTTAAATATAAAACAGTTAGAATAAAGAATTTTGCAGATAAATATCACTTTTGTAAGGATTTTTATGGTATGATTTTTGTCTGTCAGTTTAGCTGTATCGTGATGGAATTATTAGATTTCATAAATGTAACATCAAATTTATTTTTGATTTCAACATATTGAGATAAATTTATTTTATTTTTGCATGATTGTATCAGAATTATCTTTGATTGTATGATCAGATATTACACTTTTAATTAAATATGAACACCAATATAGACAATGTACAATTCTCTTAGGAAAACAATATTTGGAGGGGATAATGTTGTCAATCTCTCAGACGTAAGATATCTTCCTAGATGGATAATTCTTGTAATAGACATTATTATTCTGGTTATATCTTTATTTCTTTCTACTTACATTATCGAAAAAATTACCAAGCAGGAATTTATATATCACGAAGATAAGAGTGTGGTTTTCGCTTTTATTATTCTTATGAATACTGCCTTTATGTATGTTTTCAAAACCTATGCGGGAATTATCCGCCATTCAACATTTATAGATTTATTTAAGCTTCTGATATCCTGCTTTTGCACAATGCTGGCTATTGGAACTATAAATATATTTTACTTTTGGAGTACTGGCAGTAAATTTATACTTACACCTTATCTGGTTCTGTATTTTATAATTTCGTTCATGGGATTATTTCTTTTCAGATTATATGTAAAAGAATTTTTTCACATTGTAAGAGAATACAGAAGAAGTGCTCTGAAAAAAAGAATCTTAGTGCTGGGAATTGATGAGCAATCAATTGCTATTGCAAGGGCTATTCTGGATAATCCAAGTTTGCCATATCAGGTAGTAGGCTTTTTAACACAAAGGACAGACTCTAAAAGAGCATCTTTATTAGGAAAGCCGATTTACGAAAAACAGAAAATAGAAGAAAATTCAAAAGAAGACCTTATTATAGATGGTGTCCTCATCGTAAAAGAAATGATGGCAAGAGATGAAGTGAATTCTTGGGTAAATCTTTTTCTGGAAAAAGATCTTAATGTTTTCAAGGCTCCATCTGTACAGAAATTAAGAGATAGTGATCTGGGAGGATCTATCAGGAATCTTCAGATTGAAGATTTACTGAATAGAAAACCTATTAAAATCCAAAATGAAAAAGTAGAAAGCAGACATTCCGATAAAACAGTATTGGTGACCGGTGGGGCAGGATCTATAGGAAGCGAGATTGTAAGACAGGTTGCTTATTTCAATCCTTCTTTAATAGTTGTTTTGGATCAGGCAGAAACACCACTTTACGAAATTGAACTTGAAATGAGAGAAAAGTATCCTCATATTGCTTTTAAATTTGTTTTAGGAGATGTTTCTAACCAACACAGAATGGAATCTCTATTCCAGACGTATAACTTCTCCATGGTTTATCACGCGGCAGCTTATAAGCATGTACCTTTGGTAGAAGAAAACCCTCACGAAGCTATTTTTGTTAATATACTAGGCTCAAAGATTGTTGCAAGACTGTCCAGCAAATATAAAGTAAACCGGTTTGTAATGATATCTACAGATAAAGCTGTAAATCCTACGAACGTAATGGGGGCTTCAAAACGTGCTGCAGAACTTTTCGTACAATCGCTCCAAAATGTAGATGGCAATGTTACAAAGTTTATTACGACAAGATTTGGGAATGTACTAGGATCCAATGGTTCTGTAATTCCTCATTTCAAGAAGCAAATTGAAGCAGGAGGCCCAGTAACAATTACTCACCCGGATATTGTAAGATACTTCATGACGATTCCTGAAGCCTGTGAACTTGTACTTCAGGCTGGAACAATGGGAGAAGGGGGGGAGATCTTTGTATTTGACATGGGTGAACCTGTCAAAATTCTTGATCTTGCGAGAAGAATGATCAAATTATCAGGATTCGAACCGAATATTGATATTAAAATTATTTATACAGGATTGAGGCCTGGTGAAAAACTATATGAAGAGCTTTTAAGTGATGACGCAAAAACACTTCCGACTCATAATGATAAGATTATGATCTCTAAAGATCCTTCTACGGGATTTGAAGAGATTGATACACTTACTAAACAAATTACTAAAGCTTCCTTAAGAAGAGATAAAGTAGAAGTAGTAAGGATTCTTAAGACAATAGTACCGGAGTTTCGAAGTAACAATTCCATCTATGAAGCACTGGACAAATAGAAAAAATATAAATGTATATTTGTACAATTTTAAAATATAATGAAAGGTAAAATATTGACAATAGTACTGGTGTCGTCTTTGGTTGTTTCCTGTAAGGTGAATCCCAATGCTAAGAATGATTTAAATTATATGCAGAATATAGAGCAAGTGGCTATAAATGCTTCTGCTAAAAATTCATCTAACACTATCCAGGTAGCAGATCAGCTTATTATTATGATTACTGCAAAGGATATGGATGTTGTAAAACCTTTTAATCAGAATTATTCTTCATCAGAGCTTATCCAGACCAATATTTCAGCAGGAGGAAATACCCCTAGTCAGGGGAATACTACAATGGTAGGACCTACATATATTGTAGATGCAAACGGAGATGTCGACTTTCCTATATTGGGAAGAATCAATACTTCAGGAAAAACAATGGTGGAATTTAAAGATGAGCTGAGGGAAAGAATGACAAAATATGTAATTAATCCAACAGTCAATATTAAACTAGCCAACTTTAAAGTTACAGTAATAGGTGAAGTTAACAGACAGGGAGATTATACTATTGCAAATGGACAGGCTACTATTCTTAATGCTCTAGGACTTGCCGGTGATTTGACTCAATTTGGAAAGAGAGAGGATGTTTTGGTGGTTAGAACTGAAAATGGAGTTGTTACTCATGGTCGTGTTAACCTTCAGGATGCCAATCTAATTAATTCTCCATATTATAATCTGAAACAAGGGGATGCTATTATTGTTTCCGCTAATAAAGTGAAAGACCTTACCTCAAAGCAAAACCCTAATACAGCACTTTATCTTACAGCAGCGTCTATAGCAATCACAGCAGTAGCAGTAGTAATAAGTTTATTTAAGAAATAAAAGAATTAATGAACAACCAACAATCTTCACCATCCTTAGAAGTAGAAAATAATATAAGTCATATTGATATAAATGAAATTCTGAAGCCATATTTTAGAAGGTGGCCTTGGTTTATTTTAGCGGCCTTGCTAGCTCTGATAATAGGCTATATATCATTGAAATTTATGACTCCAATTTATAATGTACAAACAACAGTACTTGTAAAAGATGCGAAAAATTCATCTTCACCAATGAGTAATGAGTTGGGGGTTTTACCTGATTTTTCAGGTTTTGGAGGACTGAAAACAAACAGTATTGCTAATGAAATAGAGATTTTGAAGTCAAAAAGATTAATGAAAGAAGTTATCATTAATAAGAACCTTCAAACTGATATTTATGCAAAATCTAAGCTTAGAAAAGTTGAACTTTACAAAGAAACATCTCCTATTGAAGTTAGAGTAATTAATGAAAAGCAAGGTGTTCCTAATAGTACTGTTCAATTAAAAATAGAAGGTAATCAACTGACTTTAACTACAGATAATTCTAAAAAAGAGATTATTTCTACTTATGGTAAAACAATCGGACTGCCTTTTGCCAATATTATTGTCAATAAGAATCCAAAATATAACCCATCTGCTGTAAAGGAAATAGATGCCAATAATCTGGAACTGTATATACCAACAATAGATGCTAAAGTAGATATTCTACAAAGCGCACTTGCCGTAAGTTTAATCAATAAAGATGCTACAGTACTTAAATTGGATATGAGCTATCCTGAAATTACAAAAGCTGAAGATGTTCTTAATGCCCTGGTAGTAGCTTACAATAATGATGCTATCTCAGATAAAAACTCAGAGTCTAAAAAAACATTAGACTTTATTGAAGATAGAATTAAAAAACTTACAGGAGAACTTGGAGATGTAGAAAATCAAAAAGAAAATTTTAAATCAAAAAATAATCTTACAGATCTTGAAACTGAAGCAAAAATAAATTTAGAAAGCTCTGCAGCAGCAAGAGCAAAACAATTGGATGTAGATGCTCAGCTGGAACTTACTAATGCATTGATAAGTTTTGTGGGTAGACAGGGGCAGTATCAGGCGCTACCTTCTAATGTTGGGTTAAATAATCCCGAGGCTGTAGCAGGAATTTCTACCTATAATCAGCTGATACTTCAGAGAAACAGATTGTTGGAATCCGCAACTCCTGAGAACCCTACTGTTGTTGATATAACAAAGCAGATCAGCACGATGCGTCAGTCTATAGAACAGAGTTTACAGAGAAATAGAACAGGTCTTGAACTGGCAAGAAATGAATATTTGGGAGAGCAGAATAAAATGTCAGGTAAAATATCCAAACTTCCTTCCATCGAGAAAATGTTCAGGAGTATTGAAAGACAACAGCAAATAAAGGAAAACTTATATCTTTTATTACTTCAAAAAAGAGAAGAAACTGCAATTTCAGAAGCTATAACCGCTCCAAAAGCAAGAGTGATAGATATGGCATATACATCTGGGAGCCCTATATCACCTAATAAGAAAATTGTACTTATTTCAGTTTTATTTATTGGACTTTTAATTCCATTTCTGATTATTTATATTTCAACTATTTTCAATAATAAGGTAGTTACTAAACAGGATTTTGAAAAATTGGTTAAAGCTCCAATTATAGGTGAATTACCTAGTCTTGAAAAAGGAGATTCAGATATTGTAAAAGTCAATGATGTTACTCCTATGGCTGAAGCATTCAGAATTCTTATTACCAATATGAATTTCATGCTGCCTAAAGAGAAAAAAGGGAAAATCGTGTTTGTTACATCTACGGTAAAAGGAGAAGGAAAAACTTTTGCTTCCGTTAATTTGGCTTTAACATTAGCTAATCCTAAGAAGAAAGTAATAATTATTGGTTCCGATATTAGAAACCCACAACTTCAAAGATATAATCCTGCCAGAAAAGGGCTTACAGGACTTACAGAGTATCTTTATTCTGATAATACAAAACTTGAAGATATTGTTCATGTATCATCATTTAATCCTCATTTGGACGTTATCTATTCAGGAATGATTCCTCCTAATCCAACAGAATTATTATCTAATGGGAGATATGAAATACTATTGGATGAACTGAAGGGAAAATATGACTATATTATTTTAGATACGGCACCGTTACTTCTTGTTACAGATACTTTCCTTATTGCTGAGTTATCTGATGTTACGATCTATGTATCCAGATCTAAATATACAGAGAAAGCATTACTGGAATTTGCGAATATTAATATTGAGCAGAAGAAGATCCGAAATGTAGGATTTGTACTTAATGATGTAAGCAGAGAAAATCTTGGATATAGTAACAAATATGGTTATGGATACAATAACCATGTTGAAAAATCTTGGTTTGAAAAATTAAAAAATAAACTTAGTAAATGATGAAAACATATAAAATAGCAGTTATTGGACAAGGCTATGTAGGACTTCCATTATCATTAGAATTTGCAGCTCATTATCCCGTATTAGGATTTGATATCAACGCACAA
>Ga0157370_10003469_pt1 | contig 18501 bp, 15 predicted proteins | sample C35metaG_FD_113463 | JGI IMG/M metagenome (GOLD analysis project Ga0157370, IMG submission 113463) | Corn rhizosphere microbial communities from Kellogg Biological Station, Michigan, USA - C3-5 metaG | ecosystem: Host-associated > Plants > Roots > Rhizosphere > Soil | place: USA: Michigan...
CAATATTCCTGGTCGAGTGGTAGCCCCACATTTTCAATTTCTCTGTGAAGAGTTATTTGGTAGTTCGCAGCGACCAGGATACTTTATTTTACGGTTATGCGAACTACCAAAAGTAAAAACCAAAACACACAGCTCCCTGCTCAGGTTGCAGCTGAATCAGCCAAAATAAATGTATTACCTGCCATTTGTGCAGTAAAGGCTACCTTACATCATATTGATGGGAATGTTTCTGAAATCTTGATGACTTTGCCACGATATACCGGTTGGGCAGAATTTTTAGAAGATGGACAAAATTCAATTCGCGAATATGTATATCAGCTCACTAGGCATTGGATTCAAATTACCCATTTCTTTATAGAAACCGGAACCATTGCCACTAACGGAACAATAGCCTCTTGCTTTTTACCACGCCGCTTCGATATCCCTTTAGGCAAATTTTATAAACCGATGGCACCTGGTGCCTGGGTAACAGCCAATCAACATCCGCATCATCCAAAATATAATCAAAAAGGGTCAAGCAAAAATTTATCAACATTAATCGCTATTGCAAACAATAGAAATGATGTTGTTTATCATCAAATAGAACCGAATACCATTCTTTGTGGCATTCCATTCGAAAGCAAATCTGCTTACTTTGAAAAAGGCGATATTCCTATCGGGCATTTTAAAAAGAATGGCATCGAATACATGGTGATTTACAGTTATGTTGTTGGTGGGAAGGGAAATTTTGAGTGAGTAATGGGTAAATCTATTTTGGCTTGTCCAGCAATAGCATATAACATAAAAAAACCATAAAATGGAAACCTCTAGAGAAAGGCGCAATTCTGATAAGTAACTTAAGACAAAAGCTAATAGCCTAGTTTGAGACTAATAAAAGGGCTGCTACATTTCTCAATTTAAGCCATAAAATCAAACGACATAACGTCATTTGATTTTATGGTTAAAGCATTCGAAAAACAAGTTGTTCAAAAAGCACCTTTGGCAGGACTTTTTTTGATCTTAAAATGGATTAATGTTCCTAAAAACGAGGCCTATACAAGATTTGGATATGTATTATCTATGAAACGTTTGTACCAAATAAGTAGTTCCAAAATTGCATTAACGCAACTTCTGAAAGTAAATATTGTTAGGCTATTTGAAATGCTGCCTGATAGATTAGAGTGAGAGGTGATATTGGCAATTTCCACCAAATAGATGAAAATACTTCTAACATGATCATTAAAAATGGTTTGTCGTTGTATTCCGTTAGTAGCTTCTCCGCACCAGTATTTCTTTGTTCCCGTAATATTTGGACGTCCACCTTGTGCAGCATTAATCAGCACATCTGGAACAAAATTTTGGTTGTCTATAACATTTGCCCTTTTCATCATTTCTTCAAGCAGATCTCTTATTGCGTTAAACCAATTCTTGGTCAATGTCGATTCCTCGCCCCACTTCAAAAGATCCTTCAAGGTATTAATACAATTGTTAGGTAAATACTTACCGCCAAAACTATTGAATGGCTCACCATAAAGCAGTTGGAAGCGAAAAAGATCTGTATCACTGATCTTTTCATTTAACTTTTCAAATAGTTCTTTTTCTTGGTTTTTATCTTTCCAAAATATGTCTTCATTGCTAAAAAATTTCTTTAACTCTTCCGCATAGCCGGTATAGACTACGTAAGGCATATAAAATCCTTTTTGAGCCTCGATTTTGAGCCATGTGGTAACGTCATTCAGATAGGAGTCATCTTCCGTTTTTGAATTGGGGTTTTTCTGCCCCTTTCCATCCAAAATCAAACCTTTGAATTCTGTTCGGTCTGTGTCAATTTTAGTTTTGGCTTCTTCCCAAGTCTGTACCCAGACTAATTCTAAGCCAGCAGTAGAAAATGCTGCTTCAATAAAAGGTTGTCTGAAGTTAACATCATCGTTGTCGTCAATAAAAAGTACTTTAGAGGTCATAATACGTTAATTAAGTGGTTGTATATGGTAGTAAAATTTTGAAAAATACGGTTGCTATAAATGTGGTGGACCTATTATCGATCATAATTTCAAATCGGAACCGCTGATCTCCGTACCAGTCGATTTGACCATCGTGGTTTTCAACAATTTTTTTCATTAAATAACCTCCGATTCCTGTGCCCGATGAATTGGTACCACGTGTACCAAAACTGGTAAAATCATTTAGGGTAAACCCTACAGGGAATGGCTTCCCATTATTAATAAGATTGATTTCTAAGTAGTTGCTATCAGAACTTTTCGAAAAAAAGATATAAATAATTTTAGGGTCAATTGTCTCATCAAATCCATGCAGCTTCGAATTAAGGATGAAATTGCGCAACAGTTCTTCCATTTGATTATGATCAAAACCAATAGAAAGGTTTTCCTTCCGAATGCCTTCATCCACCCCAAGTTGAAACTCAATATTTCCCAGTTCGGGCTGAAGAGAGGTTTTGATTTTGTTAAAGGAGATTAAAATATCCGAATATTCCAAGTTTAGGGATTCTGCAGAATAATATAGAATGCTATGCATTAAACCGAACGTTCTAGAAATGCCCTCTATATTTTCATCTAACCGGTTAAATACATTCGCAACACTTGTCCCCCCGGCTACCGGTACGATTGGCTCTGTCAATGACACCGCATCTCCATTTTGTTCTTTCCGTGATAAAAAATTTCTCAGGCTCAGTAGATCATTATTTATTGGGCTGATATATTGGGATATCCTGTGCTTAATGCTGGAAATGATTTCCTTTTCGCCTATAAAGGTTGGTTTTTCATTGGGTTGTTTGTCGGCAAGGCCTTTTTTAGGCATTAGACTGACATTGTTAGCAGCCTTTGTATTTGAATAATATTTAACTATCTGCTTTTCTTGCTGCTCTAGGCTCGGAACATTGATTTGTACATCTAACAGTTCATGAGTATTATAGTAATTAGGCCCTGCCCCCCTTCTCTGGATTGCATCCAGCTGACGTTTTACATATTCTGATTCTAATTCAATAGCCAAATATTCTGGTAGAATTAGATTCGACCTTAAAGATAACCCTATAACATTTTGACTCACCACAGCATATTCAAAATAGTTGTAAATGGTTGGATACAATGAATTTCCAACTTTAGATAATAGAATATCACCGGCCTCAACCTGATTACTTTTATTGCCAGCTCGTTCAAAATCATTTGTATACTTCTCTGGTGCAACATCCAACATAAATTCAGAATTTCGCTTCGATAGATCAGAAATTCTTAAGTAAGGAATTCCGTCTGAACTGTCGTTTAGTTGGTTACTCGGTATAACTTTTCCTCTAATCCTTTTTAAAACCAAAGCCCCTAATGTCCGCGGATTAGCAATGTCTGTGAACAAGGTATTGGATAATATATTTTTTCTGGCATTAAGATTTACCCCTCGGCTAGCAAGTATTGCTTCCCTAGCTACACTAAAGGAAAGTGAGCCTCGTTCTTCCTGCTCATTATAAATCTTTGCAAAATCTTCAAGTTTATATTCAAATTCTTCCCGGCTTACCTCACTCAAATCTAGAAAGTAAATATTATCTTTTCGATTTTCCTTATCTAGGAAAATGATGCTTGTTGGATAATTAGATAATGGAAGAAATATGTTTTTTGGAAGACCAATTACTGCCTTCAATACGTTCCCTCCCAGAATCCGCTCTCTAAATGAAACGTTTTTTCTATCCTCTGAAATCAATAATGAATTGTTAACAATAATGACTGCCTTTCCAGTAGTCTTTAGTGAATCCATCACCATGTCTATTTGATAAGACCTTTGAAGCCTTGAGGAGAAATTGAATATGTTGAATGGCGGATTAGTGATAATCCAGTCATAACTTACTTCATATGGAGCATCCGTTGCGTTACCGAAGGAATAGTCGAAGTTTGTTTTACCATTAATAATCAAATTCATTATACCGATAACACCTATTCTACGGTTAATGTCATTAGCAAATATTTTAGCAGTAGAATTCTGTTTTGTTATTTCATTTAATAAAATAGCCATACCAGCGAAAGGATCATAGATACTTTGTCCAGAACGTATTTGAGTTATGAGCCGTACAAATTTGGATATAGAATGTGGGGTGCTGAACTCTGCGCCTTTAGATTTGGAATTCCCTAGTTGCGAAATAGTCCGAACGAAAACTTGCTCAATTAGTTTTTTATCTGCTGGGATTCTATTTAAAATATTGAAGATCTCACTAGTCAAAATGATGTAGTCTTCCTCCTCTACATCATAAATAGCATTTTCTAAAACAGAAAAGAAATCGTATTGAAGCTCGATTCCAAGTTCACTTAATCTTTTTCGAACTCTTGAAACAACATCTTCTTTATAAAAATTGCGCTCGCGGATATAGTTGGAGCTTAGATAGCCATAGGTATCGAATGCCTCAGAACTTATAGCGTAGGCAAAGATCAGGAATGGAATTACGATATCTAACTCCGGCGAGTACCGGTGTGCTAAAAAATTCCTTAACCAATCAGAAAAATATACTAAATCAGGAGATAGACCTGAAATAAGTGAAATCTGATTTGCTGAATCGATTTGGAATAGATCAGGATATTTTTTGGCTCTAGACAAAATCTGATTTGGAGAGATTGCTTTAGCAGCGCCTGTAGTATACAGCGTAAACCGATTGATCTCTAAGGCAATATCGCGAGGTTTAAGGGATGGACCTTTAACATTGAGAACGGACTGAATGGCTTCGTGGAGATTCATATTTTTAGACTTTGCGTAACTTTCTCAAAAAATTGAAAACAAACATAGCCCATTAAATTAATACCGCAAAGAAATAATCCTTTGTTAAATATGGACTGTCACTAATAATGCATATTAATGTGATCCTGTATACTTTTGATATAAATAAAAAATCAAGATCGAACACCTCGCCCATTTGACGCTTGTTTTTGTATTCGGTATGCCATAATTTTTTCAAATCGCCTCTGGTTTTCAGCAAAATAGGAAAAGAATTTCAAAATTCTTCGGACTGAAGTATTTTTTCACGGTGGCGCGGATGAATGCTCTTGCCGATTTTAATTAGTAGGTTTCTTTTGTTGCGACAAGTAATTTCAGGATAAGTCAGCCCCCTTCCATTTTTTGATAGGCGACAAATAACCTTTCTTTTCTTTTTCCTTAGACTTTTTTTGATGAGATGGAGCGTCTTTTCCTTCCCTTTCCTGGCGCAAGTCTTAGCGGTTGCGGAACTGTTGTGGTTGACTTATGCTTTCAAAACTTAATAAATTAATGATTTTTAATAATCATTTTATCAAAGCGCAAATCAATAGGAAATAAAAAAACCGGAGTCAAGATTTTAAAAACCTGAACTCCAATGAAGTACCGATTAGCCGGAATAATTGAACATTTAAACCGCTTTTTGTTGCTTATTGAGCCTATAATTGAGGATTTGGAAAGAAAAAAATTCATTTAATCAGATGTCAAAAATCAAGGTGATTTAGATTAAGGCACCTTGACCAGATTATAATAGAACAAAAAATTTGGCAAATATGAACGACAGTAGTCTTGCGTTTTTACTAGAACATATTATTATTTGAAAAAGCTAATAATTGAGATTATCAAATACTTAGATGAGTCCCCCATATCCCGATACCCTGCCAACCAGCTCACTGACAATCTGCAAAATAATACGTTGCGACCCGTCAATATCCAACCGTTCGAACAACTCATCAGGAGAATAGGCCTGCATCCAGCGTTTCACCAGCACGACCGAAATGGCTATACTTACTGGCTCCAAAGGTAGCATGTTTCCCATCAGATTGTCCCAGTGGAAGCTATCAGACTGTTTGATTTCTAGGGTCTCGTTAAATCGTCGGATCAGCTCGGAAAAACCCCTTGTATCAGGCTTCTTATTTTCGTAGCCCCAATTACGGCTCTCGTTAATCACCTGAACCACTAGGTTATAAGGAATGTTCATCTGATCTATCCGCCCGTAAAAGCTGTCTTCCAGGTATGTTTGATCTACATGACGCCCGATCTTTTCCTGCTGTAGGCTCAACTGGAGATAGAACCTAGCCAACAAGGAATAAAAGTCGCCAGTCTCTGTAGACCGCGCTGGTTTACTCTGGCTATCTGCCTGAAACAATTCCAATTCGTCTGCACAGATGGCATATATTATCCATGCTGGATTATTGAGTTTCCGATAAGCCAGTGCGGCCTCTCGGAATGTGCTTCGAGCACCTGCAGGGTCTATTATCGAACGGTATACGGCACTGATCGCGTAGGAACTTGCTACAAATATCGGGTTTGCTTCCCCCTCGGAAGTTTTAGCTAATGCCTGAGCATACCCTCGGTAAGCATCAGCAAGGTTTTTTAATTGTTGCTTTGGAAGGCTTAACTGTTCTGAAAAATCGCTCATTCGGACAAAAGTTCTCTAATGTTAGAATATTTTTCAGGTGGAAGATAGTCAGCATTATCATAGGTCTGTATCGGTGTTGGCATCTGTCCCTTATCCAATTCTTTCTTAGCGGTAGGTCCGTCGAAAGCCCAGGCCTTTTCGATCTGTACACTTGGGATAACAATTTTAGCCATAATCTCCCCTTCATGCAGATACTTTTTATAGTCGGTATATTGTAGTACGTCTCTAACTTCTTCTGAGAATTGCTGAAGCTCTACTGCCGGTTTACCAAGCGTCATTAAATATGCAAAGAATACAGTTCCTTGTGTAGTAAAGTTTTTCGTAGCAAATCCTAGTGCAATCATAAACGGTGAACGGATGACCTGAACCTCATAATCGGCGTTCCTAACTACCATTCCTGCTGTAGTCGAAATAAATGGGGTGACATCACCGTATGTCTTTCCACGGGAGGCAAATGGATGAATGGACGGCAAGGGCTTATCATGTTTGCTCAAGTGTAGGTCAATATTATCCTCAACCAGCAGTTGTTTAATTTCGTCCATCGTAATTTGACCAGCATTGCTAAAGAAATTGCATAGGATTCCCCCTTCTAATATTTCCTCTATTTCCTCCTCATCCAATCCATGAATCCCCTTAATAACTTTCTGAAAATACATTGCGTTAATTTTAGGAGCAATTTAGTGATAATATACAATATTTAAAGCCTTGGGAATATTCCTCATTTTATGTTGGTTGATAGCATACCTCAGAATTATGGGTAGTCTATTCATGCTTGCACTATCTAATTTCATTACCCCTAAAGACTATATGATTAGTCATTTGGGAATTTATTCCAGGAACGATACATTAGCGGAAAATATTATAAACCAATTAACGTGAAACTCGAACAGCTCAGGGAAAAACAGGCCATATTCCAGGCAGTACATGACAAAGAACATGTTGTAGATATCAGGCGAAGGCTCAAAATTTTCGACCAGGATTACCCGATTGAAAACATTGAAACTCTTGAAATAGATGATTATGTCTATGGACGCTACCAGCAGGACGGAATCAAAACATTCTGCTACTGGATGGAAAAAGAACTGGGGGATTTCGGTTTGATTGCTGGTAGTCCTTGTTCTCAGTACGGCTTATGGTTTGGTACTCACGGGAAGGATAAGGAGATCCGTTATCGTCACACCAACAAATATGGAAAGACCCACGAAAGTGCCTTTACTAAAATTCGTCAGGAAATAAAACAGCTTCATGCCTTTGGTGCGGCTAAAGACTACCAAGGGATTGCAAAGAACATAATTGCCGATAAATTCAAAGGTAAAATACTTACAACATATTTTCCAGACACATACATCAGCATCTATGCGGACTTTTATCTCAGTGATATCCTTCGATACTTCAATTTAGATGAAGGTAGAAGCAATAAAGATGCACCAATATATAAACAGTTAAGGCTTCAAAAATGGAAAGACCAGGATGAAGTCATGCGCCATTGGGACCTGCCAATGTTCGCTATGTTCATTAACCAGGAATTGTATGCGCACTTTTATGAACCGGACACCCGGCCGGATGAAGAGCAGACAGTCCCAAAATTTCCAGAACTCAGCGACTTGGAAATTGATTGCGAGAAAATTGAAATTGACAAAGATTTCCGGAAAAAAGAAAATCCAAAACCAAAAGCACATAACCGAAAAAAACCAGACTATCCAAAAAAGACCGTTCGAAATATGGCCATTGGCACCCGTGGCGAGCAAATTGTCAAAGAATTCGAGCAGCGAAAACTCATCAACTACGCAGAATTGCGTAAAGGGATTAAGTGGATATCGGAAAAGACAGATGGTCAGGGCTATGATATCGACTCCTTTGAAACCGACGGTACGCCCATGCAGATTGAGGTCAAATCCACGACAAAGAAATTTATGGGAAAAGCGGAATTCTACCTGACCGAATTTGAAAGATCGATTTCCACAGATCTTTCCAACTATTACCTTTACTACTTATCCGATGTGCTTAGCAAGACTCCGAAAATATGTGCCATCAAAGCCCCATTCAATGAAGGCGAGCAGGGCGTAATCCTCTCCCCGACTGCCTATTTCGTTGAGATCAATCAGAAGCACTAAACGAACCTCACTAAAACAAAATTCTCAATAAGCCATGAACAGCCACCTGCTTTATTTTCCCTATATAAATGTTCCCGACACCGCATGGACCTACAGGCTACTCTTATACTACGACACACTGAGTGCCATCGTCCCGCAGGAATTTATATACGATGGCGCACGCTATGAACCGTTCATGGCACAACTGGTGAACGCCCATCTTGTCCGTCCCATCGACCCCATCCATCATATCCGTGACCACTGGGAACTACATAGGAAGATTATGGCACATATCCAGCTCCCACAATACCAGCTTCAGCAAAAAAGAGCTGATTTTGCAAGCATGAGGACATTGCCCCATTACCAGCCTACAAGGATCAGCGAAGAAAAATTTGTCTATCATGTTTTGGATGACCTAGTCCGGGAAAGATTGGCCGTTAACCTTCAGGGAAAATTCTTTGATGTCGAACCCACCATTGCTAAGCTAATAATGTTGCTTTTGACTGATAGCATCGCAAAGCCATTACAATTGCAACCTGTTACTGACGATAGCTACCACCTAGGCGTTAGGTTCTCCAACAGGAACAATCAGATCTATTCACCGGAAATAACGGAAAGAAGGAACAAACTTTTAGAGGGGATAATGCCCGGCCCACAGTTCATTGAACTGGACAAACTTTTGGATTTCAAAATGAAATATGCAGACCTGCTGTACCGTTTCCGCTTGATGGCCGAACAGATCGCAACGGATGAACGTTATGATAATAAGGATTTCCTAGAACTTAAGATTGCCGAGCTGAATCTACTAAGGGAAGATCTCACCGCCTATATGAGCGAGAATAAATTTAAAAAAATTATGGGAACCGGGCTCTTTGCTGTAACAAATATTATTGGCACACTGATAGGGGTCAATTCCCTCTCCGCTGGTCTGACTGCTATTTCCGCTGTCAAAGGTAGTTTCAGCGAGATTACCCACAATCCGGAACAAGCTAATGATGTTTCGGGCATGAAATATCTTGCTCTTGTCCACAAGAAGCTTTAAGGTTATGATCCAATTCTATCAATAACAAATATTGAAATCGTTACCTTTATGTTCAAGGAGAAATCAAATTAAACATATGGCGATTGAAGAAATTGAAGATATTGTTAATGCTGAAGTTGAACTTAACTCCAAAAAGAATTCATTAAACCTTAAATAATAATCAGAGATCCTTGATGACACCATCACAAAGGCTGTTAACCATGTTGGCACCAAATAGATTGATAGAGCTGGGTGAAATTTCAACTCTGGCGGGAAGTATTGAATTTAGGGTCGAGCGTATCATTTGGCTATTGTCAAGTGAAAATGTGACCGGTGTATCTCCCACAACGGATGCTAAACCCATTTCCGTGCTGATTAACTCTATAAACAACCTATCGAAACACATTACAGATATTAACTTTCGAAAGACAGTTAAATTGTGGACATCCATTGCAACTCTCGCCTTTAGATGTCGAAATTCCATACTCCATGGTTTTGTTGTAGTATATGATGAGCACGACGCAGAATTTATGACCAATACAGGTTGGGAAGGCGAAATCAGAAAAAGAAAGAGTAGTTCATTTCATGTAACTAATCATACCTTGACCCTACTGAGTGAAATATTCCAGCTACTATATGATAACATCTTAGCTACTGAGTGTATTTTAGAAAACAAATTGGGTTATAAAGAATACTTTACAGACAACATACTTCAAAAAATGTCGAAACATCGCTCAATAGTCAACGAAATCGTTGATTTGGCCGCGGCCTACAATAGTGAAAAATATTAACCGCTTGCAACCAGCAATATTTCCGCCCATTTCTGGATTTGCTTGTCTTTATTGAACGAAGATCCAAAGGTGTTGTCGATAAGATGTAGTAACTTTACACTCACCCACGGATACCCTAAATTATTAATGGAAATTATAGAGATTGTTCCGAAGTTATTACAAGGCTCATCAGTTAATATCTTTTTAACTGGTAAAGCAGGCACAGGAAAAACTACGCTCTTGCGCAAGGTTAAAGAATCTACAATTAAAAATCATATTGTGGTTTCATTTACAGCCGTTGCCGCACTCAATGCCGGAGGGGTCACAATGCATTCTTTTTTCCAGATTCCATTTGGGCCGCTTATTGCCCAAAGTAATGAGGATTTTTCCGTATCACCAACCACCAAAAGATACAGTCTGGAAAAGATTACACTAATCCGGTCACTGGAATTGATCATCGTTGATGAAGTCAGCATGATCAGGGCTGACATGCTCGACTTCTTGGATAGGATACTAAAAAAAATAAGGCTCAATGAAAGACCTTTCGGGGGGGTGCAGCTTCTGTTTATCGGAGATCCGCTTCAACTACCTCCAATAAAAGATAACTGGGATATACTTTCCAAATATTACCAAAGTCCATATTTTTTCGACAGCTTAGCCTATAAAAGCGCAGGATTTATCAATATTGAACTTCAGACAGTTCATCGTCAAAACGACATGACATTTGTAAAGTTACTAGATAGTGTCAGAATGGGCACTACCACACAAGAATCCATTGATTTACTAAACGCGCGGTGCACAAATCCCAACATTTTTGATCACCAACACTATATCACCATTACAACGCATCACAGAATTGCCAATTCGATCAACCAGTCAAACCTTAACGCATTAACAGGAGAAGTTTTCACCTATAAAGCAACCATATCCGGAGAATTTCCATCGGATAGCCTCCCCGCTGCCGAAATCATGGAGCTTAAAGTTGGCGCAAGGGTGATCATGATCAAAAATGATGATTCAGGTAAAAAACGTTATTATAATGGCCGGGCAGCGCTGGTCATTCATTTGAGCCAAAACTCCATCACCATCAAGTTTCTAGATGATCTAACTGAATTGGATCTGGAACCACAAACCTGGCAGAATATCAAGTACAGTTTGGGCCAATCCGAGAAAAAAATCCAGGAAGACCACATCGGAAGCTTTAGCCAATACCCTATCAAATTAGCGTGGGCGATAACGGTACACAAAAGCCAGGGACTTACCTTCGATAATGTCATCCTGGATATTGCAGACAGCTTTGAATCGGGGCAGGCCTATGTCGCTTTAAGCCGTTGCCGCTCTTTAGATGGTATCGCTTTGCGACAGCCCATTTCGCAAAAATGCATAAAATCTGATCCATCTGCAGTCCAATTTATCGCTGATATCCGAAAACACCATTCCGAAGAAATATCGCTAAGCGAGCTTCAAACCAAGGACCAATATCAAACTTTAACCGATTTCTTCGACTTTCGACTTCTTGAACGCATGATCAGGGAAGTTGATGACACGCCATCACAACTATTGCATGTTACCATCCCTAATTCCCTCTCTGAGGAACTATTCAGCAAAATCATCCAACCCGCGAATAAATTCACCGCTAATGAAATTAGCAAACTCCAGACAAATCTCCAGCTCAAAGAAAACGCTGAATTCGTTAAAAGGATAGAATCAGCCTCAACTTATTTCCTGGGTCAGATTGATATCATGTGTAAAAAACTAAAAGCTACAATCGACAAAGGAGTTGGAATCACTGGCCGAGCAGATCAACTAATAGAACTGATGACGGAAATGCTACAAGTCTTCACCATAAAAGCAGATATTTTCAAACATCTGAGCATCAGACCAACAGAGTTAGCAGAAGCAAGCCGTATTGGAAATCAAAGCCTACTAAAGATTCAGAATAGCCTTAATTCCCACAATAAAGATGGGCAGCCTATAAAACATCCCATGCTTTATGAAATCCTGAACCAATGGAGACTGGAACACAGTTCAAAAAAAAGAATCCCCCCCCACATCATAATGTCTGAAAAGACAATGATTCGTATTTCAGAAAAAACACCACGAACAATAGAGGAGTTCTCAACAATATCCGGTATTGGTACAGCAAAAGCGACAGAAATCGGCGAAACAATCGTCGGGATTGTAAATACCTATTTCGGAATTTCAAAATTATTCTAAACAATATTTTATTTTTTTTCATAATTGTGTTGACATTCAACTCAACATTTGTATATTTGTACTATGGATCAGTCATTTGGACAATTATTAAAAAACGTAAGACGTGAAAAAGGTGTTAGTCAACGCGAGCTGGCAGATGGTGTGGGTGTTGATTTCTCCTACATCAGCAAGATTGAAAACGATCGGATGCCCCCACCTGCGGCTGATACGATTATCAAGATTGCGAATATTCTTGGGGTTTCGGAAGAAATGTTACTGGCAAACTCTAAAAAAATAAGTTCGGACATGAGTAACGCGATTAGCTCCAGTGCCTCGGCAATCAAATTTATGAATCAAGTGAAACACATGGGACTATCTGACCATGAATGGGACAGATTAACACAAAGTTTAAAAAAATTGAGATAAAGATGTCAGCATCCCTTTCAAATATCGACAGTGCAAAACAAAGCCAACGGCGGCTATCGTCAACAAATTGGTCGATATCGCGCATGCAGGTTCTGGATGCTTGTCCGCGGAAATATTATTATCAATATTTTGCAGGCAAGAAAACTGTCGATTCAAAGGGAATAGATAAAGACACCATCAACTTTTTAAAGCAGTTTAGCAACGAGCACCTGATCGCGGGTGATATTGTTCACTGGGTCATCAGGGCTTATTTTAAGAACCTGATGAAACCAGACCCATGGGATTTGGCACGTCTGAAAAGCTTCGCTTTACGCATCCTCAAAGACGGTATCGATTATTCTACCGAACTCAGAGACGGTATTTATAAACCCCATAAGTTTATTCCAAGGTCCCTTCAGGAAATCTATTACAATGAACAGGCCCCAGCTGTTATTAGCGGACGAATAAAACAGAAAATCGATCATTTGCTAAATAATTTCTACAATAGCGAATGCTATGCTTCTCTTCGCATTGGTGCCTTGAATCCTGGATCGATGGTCGAAAAGAAAATTGGATTTGATTTTCCCGGTGTGCATGTAGATGGCATTGCCGATTTGATCTATTCACAGGACGAACGTTGGATTATCACAGATTGGAAAACAGGCACTAAAGAAACAGAGGAAACCAGCTTGCAGCTTTTGGTATATGGCCTGTGGTTGATTGAAGAAAAAGGTATTTCACCGGAGCTAATATTGATCAATAAAGCATATTTGAACGAAGCGGTTTTAGAACCACTGGAATTTTCCAAGGTACATATACAACGTGCCAGAGGCCGCATAATTCAGGATGTAGAACGATTAAAAGAATTAGAGGATTTTGGGAACGAGGGAGTCATAGAGGCATTCACACCCTGCAATCAGCAAAAGGTCTGCATGCAATGCCCTTTTAAGAAACTTTGCATAATAAACTGAGATGGAAACAAATTTAAAAGAGATCAAATTTGGTCAAGGCCTTAAGATCAAGGTGAGAAAGTACCAACTAGTTGGTGAAAGTATGGATAAACACAATGCCGAGAGATTTTGTACAATCATCAGCAGGAATACCGGCATACCCGCAGCTCCCTACTTTTCTAACGGCAATTGGAATACGATCATCACTGAATACCGACTATACATCAAGAAAAGGAGTTTCCAAATTGATGAATTATTAATCAAGGTTGAATCCTTAGAGGAAACTTTCCTGTTCGGACTTAGCGATATACACACAAGGAACAGTATCATCCAGCTCTATAAGCGTGCATTGCTGACGCAGGTATTGAAAAAGACTGACCTATGGACTATTCTAGGCATGCCAAGTATATTTTACGAAAAAGATCCATTCCTAAAAAGTGACTTCATAAAGAAGTTCAATGTTTCCGATATTCAAGGTTTTAGAAGATTCGAAATAGCCGATCAGTATATTGAAGGCAAAGGACTTACATTTGCCATAAATGTAAGTACTGCTTTTTTTACAAGTTTGACAGTCGATGATTATCATAAAGGCTATGTTGATCGCTTTAACCAATTGGCTGGACGTCAAAAGGAGCAAAAAGGAACATTGATGTACGATGGACCGAATGGAAGGAGCAAATGCTATTTCAAGCAATATCGTTCGGACATGACCCTTTCGACCACTGGAGAAATGATCGTGGGAAGCCAGAAATATGCCTCTCTATATGAATATTACAAAGTCGTTGCCCCTAACTACGATATAAAACCTGGCGATAAGGTAGCTTGCGTTTCCTTTCCAAACATGAAAGAAAAGCAGGTATTGGTACCTGCAAATAAGTTGATTTTGCGTGTTATGAACGATGCTCTTGACCGCAAAATGAGTCAACATGATAAAATCGAGCCAGGTGAAAGAACCAAGTTGATCAATAAATTTTGGAACAAGCTTGGGAACATGCCCTTTGGTTCTAATTTCGCTCCCGTTGCCACGGGCTGCTTCAATCCTGGCCCTGAGCAATGTGGCATTATTCCACTTAGCCCTCTCACCTTTGGTGACCACAGGAAACTGCAACCCCCAGTCGAAATGAAAGACTACGCCTACAAAAAACATTACGGCAATAGAAAAAATTATCTGCAGAATTTCGGGTGCTTCTACGTGCCTGAGACCATGCAACGGGAAATCCATTTTGTATATCCAAAGCATATTGATGAACATTTGGCAGATTTTTTCGCCAAAGAGTGTTGCGCAATGATCGAAAAACTCACAAAAGTTAAGATAGAACCAATCGTGCAATCCTATGACCTATATGATCTGATGACCAGTGAACTGGTTAGCAGCTATGAGCCGGGAATGGTTGTATTCGCCTTTGATGACTTTGATTCTCTTACCTATTTCAACATCAGGTTTGAACTTAAAGATTGGCAGTTGAAAAGACTCACTACCCATGAGCTAAAGCGCAGCCATAAGGGATATAAGGATTATAAGGAGGGATATGCCAGAAATGGCGACAGGGGATTACGTAACTGGGAGGGATTTGTTGAGCAGAATGTTTTGGACATCATTCAGCAAATGGGCTGTCTTCCCTATATGATCCAGCCAAAGTTGAATTATGATATGCAACTGGTGATCGATATAAGTGCGAAGTCAAAATTTCTGGGGCTCTCCTTATTTATGTTTGGTAAAACCATGCAAATCCCTATCTATGGAGAAAATATAAAGGCAAAAACCGATTCGAAAAGTGAAGAAATAGCCCGTCCATTTCTTGAGAGGTATCTTAAGGAACTTATAAACCAGAATAAAGAGGTAATCCAACGTCATAAGCTCAACTCGATGCTCATCTTAAGGGACGGGAAGGACTGCGGCGAAGAATTTAAAGCGATCCAATCGGTGATAGAATGGTTTAAAAAGCTGGGGGTATTTGCCGAAGACTTCAAATATGACTTTATAGAATATCATAAATCTACCTTGAAACAAATTAAAATTTGGGAGAAAAATGGTCCAAACCACGTTAACTGCCTGGAAGGCTCGTATCTTTTACTCGATAGGGATACCGGTATACTGAACACCACGGGAGCAGGTACGCTTCATCAAGGAACTGCATCCCCCCTCCTGATCCGCAAAAAGTATATGGAATGCGATCTGGTCAAAGTTCTTGAAGATATATTCAGCACTTCTCAACTGAATTTTTCAAGCCCACGTGTATCTCAACGTCTGACCTATCCGGCTAAACGTACCGATGAACAATTAAAAGACAAAATGGCCCAGGAAATTCTGCGGTTTTAAACTAGATGTTATGGAAACAAGGGAACTAGCATTTCAGAGTTTTGAAAGAAATCAGAGCTTGCTCGAGGCGATCAATAAGGTTTTGATTCACCTAAAATTAGCGAATAAGGGCATAGATGACAAAATTGAACCAGCCGAAGTAGATCAAGCGAAAACCTATATCTCTGGTTTCATGAAAAAACTTGAAGAACTTGTAGGTACCGCACAACAAAGTGGGGATCCACTGACCGGCATAGATCTTCGTTACCGGAGTTTAGTCCGTAAATATGTCGATGCCAAAAGCAGAAAAGCACAGTTTAAATCTGCATTATTCAAAAACTCTCCTGAAAAGGTGAGGGAATTGATTAGTTCTGCTGATAGTGCAGATCAGATTAAGCTTATCGATTCGCTAACAGAGTTTAGAAAACTGATCCAAAGCCATGGCTTATCGGATATCAGGGAACTAATCGGAGATATCTGATGGACGGAATATTGCATAGCTCGCTGCTGAACTTCAAGCGAGAGCTTCAGGTAGCTATTGGTATCGTAAAAGGCAAATCTACGCCGTTTGAAATGAGCATTTTTAAACAATGGCTCATCCAAGTTTACCTAGATATGGAAACGGATCTGTATCAATTGGAATATTTGATCGGCCTGAGAGAACCTGACTTGCACGAAGATGTGTTCAGTAATTTTTCAGCGCTGCTGAACAAGTTTCGTTTCATAAGCACTAAATACCTTCCCGCAGTTTACCGAAACCACGAAAATGACCTGTTATCGTTGAAATTATTAAGTTGGTTGCACGGCAAGCATAAGCAGACCAAAGATCAACCATTTTTGATCCAAGACGGCAATTTTTCCATCCTACCCGCTGTTGGTTTGCCAATCAGCTATTACATACCTGTTGTCTCCCAACACAGCCTGCTTTTCCTACCATTATTTTTCCATGAAATAGGACATTATTTTTATCAGGCCCATGCAGATGAAATGGATGATCTGGTTAAACAGCTACAATCTAAACTTGATGGAATTCTCCAACCAGCTTTCCAGTCCAATAGCCAACAGGCCAGAGAACAAGCAGATAAATCCAAGCGCATAGTTGAAACATGGTACGAATGGGCGCAAGAACTTTTCTGCGATGCTACCGGCCTTGAAATTGGTGGCAGAACCTATCTAAAGTCATTCAGTTATTTCCTACGTATGCAGGGACAGACTAATCTACAATTACCTGAAAGGGATCTTGCCAACAGCAGTCATCCGGTCAGTTGGCTGCGTATCAAATTCTTAATCGACCGTGCCCGGAAGATGGGGTTGGGAAATGATGCGGATGAACTGGAAAAGGAATGGAATACCATTGCGCAAACCCTTAAGATTTCAGAGGAATACTTCGGCTACTTTTCCCCAAAATACTATGATTCAATAATGGAAACAATTGATTGCATGATAGAAGAAGCATCTCCAATCAACTTCAAGGATTATTTGAACAAAGGTGGTAAAACAACCAACTTCATCGAAACCATACATGATGCGTGGGAAAAATTTGAGAATTCACCCGATGATTTTGATCAATGGGAATCATCTGCCATCAGATCAATGGTAAAATAGTATAAACTAATATACTGGCATACCAAAGCACTAAGAACAACCTGCCCTTAGTGCCTCTAATCTAATATTTAACGCTCCTAGTTTAGCGCGTTAACACCAACCTTAACAAAATCACTGCACAAATCAAACGTTGCCTGTATCCTGCCTAATGCATTACCTGTCATAATAGATTTGAATTCCGCTTCCGTATACTTATAGATTTTCACATTCTGAAAATAACCAGTAACCGCATTATAAGTCCCAAACAACGTTCCTTTTGTGGTTTCCATCTGTTGGGTCGGATTAATGAGAAAATCTATAAATTGGAAGAGAGACTGGTGAACGAGGAAATCGATGGCACCACCTATCAAACTTGGTTTAAGAAATTACAGCAGGAAAAGAGAATGACCGAATCTACTTTGAACTCTGATGAGAGAAACCAAAGATAAAATCAGATAAGGTTATTGTTGAAAAGCTGCTTCCACGGCTTGAAAACCTATATATCATTTACGAAAAGAGTAATGTCATTCAAAAACATACTTTGATTAGAGGTTTGTTCGAAGATAGTCTTGTATGGGGGCAGGGTTTATTTCGAACTAAATATATCCACCTAGCACTCATGATAACTTATTGAAAATCAATAAAAAAGGGTTGCTTTTTAACGAGCAACCCTTAAAAAATTAACCATGAATCTGGTTAGTACCCAAGAGGAGATTCGAACTCCCACACCCATACAGGCGCCAGCCCCTCAAGCTGGTGCGTCTACCAATTTCGCCACCTGGGTATTTACTCTTTAATCATTCCCGAATGCGTCTATCATCC
>Ga0157370_10003472_pt1 | contig 18497 bp, 13 predicted proteins | sample C35metaG_FD_113463 | JGI IMG/M metagenome (GOLD analysis project Ga0157370, IMG submission 113463) | Corn rhizosphere microbial communities from Kellogg Biological Station, Michigan, USA - C3-5 metaG | ecosystem: Host-associated > Plants > Roots > Rhizosphere > Soil | place: USA: Michigan...
AAATAGCAATGATTTCTATTTTCTAAAAGGATGAATGCAAATATCTTTAAGCTCTTTCATTTCAGGATAAATCAGGATAAATTATTTCAGGATAAATATTTAGTTTTATTTTTTCAAAAATATTCAGATGAACACTGCTTCCGGCTCTCATAAAAATGTAATCTTCATTGTTATCGTTGCTTCTCTTGGTTATTTTGTAGATATCTACGACCTCGTAATTTTTTCTATTGTAAGAATTCAAAGTTTTCATGACATTGGTATTCCGGAAGCGGCGATGCGAACCGGCGGCGAATATGTGTTGAATATGCAGATGGGCGGCTTGTTACTTGGTGGCCTGATCTGGGGAATTATCGGTGATAAGTTTGGAAGGATCAAAGTGCTTTTTGGTTCTATTCTTCTTTATTCTTTTGCCAATATGGCAAATGCCTATGTGACAAATATCCACAGTTATGCGATTGTGCGCTTCCTGGCAGGCGTAGGTTTAGCGGGAGAGTTGGGCGCAGGAATTACTTTGGTGAGCGAAAGTATGAACAAAAATAAACGTGGTTATGGAACGATGATGGTGGCCGTGGTGGGCGTACTTGGCGCTATTGCGGCTTTTTATGTGGCAAAGCATTTTGACTGGCGTAATGCCTATCTTGTCGGAGGCGGCATTGGGATATTTTTGCTCGCTCTTCGAATCGGCACTTTTGAATCTGGTTTGTATAAAAATGTGGCTGATAAAAAAATTGTAAAAGGAAAATTCAGCATGTTGTTTTCTAATCGGGAAAGGTTTTTGCGCTATTTATATTGTTTACTTATCGGGCTTCCCATATGGTTTGTGGTGGGAATTTTTGTTACGCAGGCACCTGAATTTGGCAAAGCTTTAGGTGCTCCTGAAACGCTGAGCGCCGGTGTAGGAATTATGTTTACTTATATCGGTATTTCTCTCGGTGATCTTTTTGCAGGTTTGCTTGCGCAAATGACTAAATCAAGGAAGCTGGCGGTTTTTATTTTCCAGGTATTGATAATTATTAGTTCAGTATGGTATTTATCCAGCACGGGAATTACACAACAAAAATTCCATTTGCTGGCTTTTTTTATGGGATTGGCAGTGGGGTACTGGGCTACATTTGTAACGATTTCTTCCGAGCAGTTTGGTACCAATCTGCGTGCTACGGTTACTACTACTGCGCCTAATTTTGTAAGGGGCGCTTTAATTCCCAGCACTTTTTTATTTGAATTTTTTGTGCACCGGTACAATATTATTACAGCCGGATACATTATGATCTTCCTGCTTTCTGCAATCGCCTTGTTTGCACTTACACAACTGAAAGAAAGCTTCAATAAAGATTTGAATTATTTAGAGGAATGAAGAATTGAGAATGAAAAATGAGGAATGAAAAATGAAGAATGAAAAATGAAGAATCAAGAAGTCGCCAGCGCTCATTTTTTTAATTAAGCATCTGTTTTAAATTCAGAATAATAAGCTAATTATTTATAAGAGAAGGAGGGATTGCGCGGTTCCAAGGCCAACTAACCGCTACCTTCCTGCTACCTGCGAGTGATCAACTGTGTTCCCTGTGCGTTAATTAACGCAGAAGTAACGCAGTGGAACGGGTGCAGGTAGGAGGTAATCAGGCTTGAGAGGTATAGAAGAGGGTAAAGTTGTAAACGGCAGCATGGGAAGCGTACTATTTTACCGCAGCTTGTGAGTCGGCAGCACCCTGATAAAAAGAACCTATATTCGGAACTCCATTGGCAATTTTTGTATCAGGTAAGCTTTCTAAAATTTTGACCTAAACTGATTTATTTCCGCTCAAATTTAGTAACCAATCAATGTCAGATTGAAACAGCCCTATTAACTTCTTTAAAGAATAACTTCGATTATTTATTGGTTTGAGGCTCTATGTTCACTCTCGCTTTTTTTTGAGAAATGAAATTTTGTCTGATTTTTTTTCATAAAAAACTGACATAGAATTATATTTTTCTGCCAAGTAATCTGATTAAATAATTTGGTACAATTATTCGTGCTACATTTGCAACCCAAATAATAAATTAAATAAATTTGACAATTATGGCAAAAGAAACTTTTGAACTCTTTGATGACAGAGTTCTGGTTAAACCGAATGCGGCTGAAGAAAAAACCGCCGGTGGAATTATCATTCCCGACACAGCAAAAGAAAAACCTCAGAAAGGTACTGTAATTGCTGTAGGAAAAGGAAAATATGCAGAACAAACCGGAAGCCTGATACCGATGCAGGTAAAGGAAGGCGATACCGTAATGTATGGCAAATACGGCGGTACTGAAATCAGCATCAATGGTGAAGATTACCTCATCATGCGTTCTTCAGATATCTTAATGAAAGTTAGTTAATTCATCTTTTAAAAAATTTAATAAAAAACAAAATGGCTAAACAAATATTTTTTGAAATAGAAGCCCGCAATAAAATGAAAAAGGGCGTTGATACGCTTGCAAATGCGGTAAAAGTAACACTTGGGCCCAAAGGCAGAAATGTAGTTATTGAGAAAAAATTTGGCGCTCCGCAGGTTACCAAAGATGGTGTAACTGTTGCCAAAGAAATTGAACTGGAAGATCCCATTGAAAATATGGGTGCACAAATGGTGAAAGAAGTGGCTTCAAAAACTGCTGATATTGCAGGTGATGGTACTACAACTGCAACTGTTCTTGCTCAGTCAATTATCAACGAAGGTTTGCGCAATGTGGCTGCTGGCGCAAATCCTATGGATTTAAAACGCGGAATTGATAAAGCAGTAACTGCTGTTGTTGAAAATTTAAAGAAACAATCGGTAACTGTTGGAAATGATAATGATAAAATAGAACAGGTTGCTTCTATCTCTGCGAATAATGACGAGTCTATTGGAAAATTAATTGCGCAGGCAATGACAAAAGTTGGAAAAGAAGGCGTAATCACTGTTGAAGAAGCAAAAGGAACTGACACAACTGTAGAAGTGGTTGAAGGTATGCAATTTGACAGAGGTTATGTATCTCCTTACTTCGTTACCAACAGCGAAAAAATGGAAGCTGACCTTCAGAATCCTTACATTTTAATTTATGATAAGAAGATATCTACCATGAAAGATATTCTTCATATTCTTGAAAAAGTGGCTCAGAGTGGCCGTCCGCTTTTAATAATTTCTGAAGATTTAGAAGGAGAAGCATTGGCTACTTTGGTTGTAAATAAATTGCGTGGTACACTGAAAGTGGCTGCTGTAAAGGCTCCTGGCTTTGGTGACAGAAGAAAAGAAATGTTGCAGGATATCGCAGTATTGACAAAAGGAATTGTAATCAGCGAAGAGCAGGGATATAAATTAGAAAATGTGGACCTTTCATACCTTGGTGAAGCAACTGCCGTGACTATTGATAAAGACAACACTACAATCGTTGGTGGTAAAGGCGATAAGAAAGATATTGATGCGAGAGTAAACCAGATAAAAGCACAGATCGAGACTACTACGTCTGATTATGATAAAGAAAAATTGCAGGAGCGCCTTGCTAAATTGAGCGGTGGTGTTGCAGTACTTTATGTGGGCGCAGCTACAGAAGTTGAAATGAAAGAAAAGAAAGACCGTGTGGATGATGCACTTCATGCAACAAGGGCTGCCGTGGAAGAAGGAATCGTTCCGGGTGGTGGTGTTGCTTACATCCGCGCTATTGAAAGTCTTGAAAATTTAAAAGGTGCGAATGCTGATGAAACAACCGGTGTTCAAATCGTGAAACGCGCTGTGGAAGAGCCTCTTCGCCAGATTGTAATCAACAGCGGAATTGAAGGAAGCATTGTTGTTCAGAAAATCAAAGAAGGAAAAGGTGATTTTGGATTCAATGCCCGCACAGAAGTTTATGAAAATTTACTTGCTTCAGGTGTAATTGATCCAACAAAAGTTACCAGGATTGCTTTGGAAAATGCAGCTTCAATTGCAGGAATGTTGCTTACTACAGAATGTGTAATTTCTGATAAACCAGAAAAAGATAAACCAGGAATGCCTCCAATGGGTGGCGGAATGGGTGGTGGAATGGGTGATATGGGTTATTAATCCATTAGTCCATCCAAATATCTGATGCCGGTATTTGATGAACAATGTAAAAAATCAAATCCCTTTGCAGAAATGTGAAGGGATTTTTTTTGTTAAAGAAGAAGACAAGAATTGAAGGAAGACAAACAAATTCTCACTATAAAAAGTATATTTGCAAATAGTAAAAAATTATGGAAACAATAGGAGAAGAATTGCCGGAAAACGGCCAGCCGCGGGGAAGAATTATTCCCGTAAACATTGAAGAACAAATGAAATCCGCTTACATTGATTATTCAATGAGCGTGATTGTAGGCAGGGCATTACCAGATGCCCGCGACGGCCTCAAACCGGTACATCGCCGCATTTTATATGGCATGTATGAAATGGGAAACACCTACAATAAACCTTATAAAAAATCTGCCCGTATCGTCGGTGACGTGATGGGTAAATTTCATCCGCATGGCGACTCTTCCATTTACGGAACTTTGGTTCGTATGGCGCAGGACTGGAGTATGCGTTATACTTTGGTTGACGGACAGGGAAACTTTGGCAGCCAGGATGGAGATTTTCCCGCTGCCATGCGATATACAGAAGTAAGGCTGGAACGTATTGCCGAAACGATGTTAGACGATATTGAAAAAGATACGATAGACTGGCAATTAAATTATGACGACACAATTAATGAACCTTCTGTGTTGCCTACCCGGATTCCGCAATTACTTTTAAATGGCTCAAGTGGAATTGCTGTAGGAATGGCGACCAACATGCTTCCACATAATTTGACCGAAGTAGTTGATGCTTGTATTGTTTTTATAGATAATCGTGAAATTACCATTGATGAATTAATCAAAATTGTGAAAGCGCCCGATTTCCCGACAGGTGGAATTATTTATGGATACGATGGTGTAAAACAGGCGATGCATTCCGGACGGGGAAGACTGGTTTTGCGTGGAAAAGTAAATGTGGAAACTACAAAAACCGGTAAAGAAAAAATTATTATTACCGAAGTCCCTTACCAGGTAAACCGCGACGCGCTAACAGAAAAAATCGGACATCTGATAAATGAAAAAGTAATTGAGGGCGTTTCTGACGTAAATAATGAAAGTAATAATAAAGAAGGAACCAGGATTGTTGTGGATTTGAAAAAAGATGCGATTTCGCAGGTAGTGATCAACCATTTGTATAAACATACAGAACTGCAAACTTCTTTTGGAATAAATAATGTGGCTTTGGTAAAAGGAAGGCCACATGTTTTGAATATAAAGGATCTGATCCGTGAATTTGTTGATTTCCGTCATCAAGTAATTATAAGAAGAACAAAATTTGAATTAAAGAAGGCAGAAGAAAGAGCGCATATTTTAGAAGGATTTTTGATTGCATTGGATCATTTGGATGAGGTGATTAAACTGATTCGAAGTTCATCAACTCCCGATATTGCAAAAGAGGGTTTGATGTCAGATTTTGGCATGAGTGAAATCCAGGCAAAAGCGGTGTTGGAATTGAGATTGCAGCGTCTTACCGGAATGGAAAGAGACAAAATCAGGGAAGAGCATGCAGAAGTAATGAAACTCATTGCAAAACTGAAAGATATTCTTGCTGATGAAAGTAAAAGGCTTCAAATCATTAAAGACGAATTGATTGAAATCAAAGAAAAATTTGGCGATGAACGCAAAACAGAAATTACTTATCTGGCCGATGAAATGAGTATGGAAGATCTGATAGAAGAAGAAGATGTAGTCGTGACTATTTCTCATTTAGGTTACATTAAAAGAACTTCTGCTACAGAATATCGCCAGCAAAGGCGGGGTGGACGCGGAGCAAGAGGAAGCAGAACACGCGAGGAAGATTATATTGATAAATTATTCGTTGCTTCCACACATCATACTTTATTATTTTTTACAGAAAAAGGAAGATGTTTCTGGCTTAAAGTTTATGAAATTACCGAAGGAGATAAGCAAAGTAAAGGCCGTGCAATTCAAAATTTAATTCAAATTCCTTCGGATGATGCAATCAGAACGATTATTACTATAAAAAATCTTCAGGATGAAGATTATATAAATAACCATTATATCGTACTTTGTACCCGGAAAGGAATTATTAAGAAAACAAAAGTTGCTGATTTTTCAAGGCCAAGACAAAATGGAATTAATGCCATCACTATTAACGAAGGCGATCAATTGCTGGATGCCTGCCTTACTGATGGAAATCAACAGATTATGATGGCTGTTAAAAGTGGCCGTGCAATCAGGTTTCCCGAAGAAAAAGTAAGACCAACCGGCAGAGGAGCGATAGGGGTATTTGGAATTTCGGTTAATACAGAAACAGATGAAGTTGTTGGTATGATTTGTGTAAATGTTAATGATCCTGAAGTTAGCGTGCTGGTTGTCAGTGCAAAAGGATATGGAAAAAGAACAGCAGTTGAAGAATACAGAATTACCAATCGCGGTGGTAAAGGTGTGAAAACTATTAATGTTACTGAGAAGACCGGGCAACTGATCGGATTATTAAATGTTAATGAAACGCAGGATTTAATGATTACCTGCAAATCCGGTGTCACTATTCGCACTTCAATTGCATCTATCCGTGAAGCGGGAAGAGCAACACAAGGCGTTAAATTAATTAAATTAGATGAAGGCGACGAAATTGCGGCAATCACAAATTTGAATGATACTGAAATTGAGGAAGCGAGCGGTGAAACTCAGATAGTAACTGAAGAAAATGTTGAAAATGATGCGATTATTCCTTCAGGAAATGATGAAGTAGATGAAGGAAGCATAGAAGAGAATGAGGATAGGGGCAATAATGATAAAATTTCAAATGAACCAAATAACCAAACTGAAAATCAATAATTTAAACAATAGACACATGAAAAGAATAGTTTTACCGGTTCTGTTTACATTTCTTGTTGCAAGTACTTTTGGGCAAGATATTAAAAAGGCTACTTCTTATATAAATGACAAGAAGTGGGAAAAGGCCAAAACTGAAATTGACGGCGTACTGGCAAAAGATCCCAACAATTCAGAAGCCCTGTATTTAAAGAGTAAAGTTTATTCCACAATGGCTGATAGTTCGGCTTATAAAAGTTTATTTACAGGCGACCCGTATGCAGAAGCCTTTGATGCATTCAAAAAAGCTGTTGCAGATTCCAATAATCCTAAAATGACTTTGCTTGTTGTGAAAGATAATTACCAGCCCATCTTTGGCATTTATTCTGGTTACTATGGAGAAGCTGCAAATGAATTCAATGAGGCTGCTGGAAAATCCGATACAGCAGGATTTACAAAAGCCATGAATCTTTTTATTAAAGCTGATAATGTAGGCCAATATATCAGAGAAAAAGGCTGGGCAAAGATTGGAAAGGTAGATACTACTTTGGTACTTAACATTGCAAAAGCTGCATTGAACGCAAAGAACAATGATATGGCCCGCAAATATTTTAAAGAAATAGCAGATGCACATATTAAGGGACTGCATAACGCTGCTGATACTGCTGACCCAGCCTTTGAACTGCCTTATCAATGGTTAACTCTTGATTACAAAGAAGCCAAAGATTCGGCTAATATGGTAAAGTATGCAACAATCGGAAAAGAGCTTTTTCCAAAGGATGATTATTTTGATTTTGTAGAAATGGATTATTACCGTGAATCAGAAAACCGCCCGGCATTGTTCAAAAAATACGATGAGTTAACTGCGAAACATCCTGATAGCTTGCGTTATCATCTGAATTATGCTACAGAAATATTCAGTTATTTATACAACGGCGATGAAGGAACTGTGATTCCTAATAAAGATAATTTAATGACGACCCTGCAATCACAGTTAGATAAAGCGCTTGCCCTAGAACCATCAAATTCAAGTGTAAATTTGTTGTATGCACAATTTTATTACAACAAAGGAATTACTACATTGGAAGATGCAGCAAAAATAAAAGGCGCTAAATTAACCCCGGATCAGATAAAGCAAAGGAAAGATCTTTCTGACCAGGGAGATGGCTTTTTAAAACAAGCAGTTCCTTATGCACAAAAAGCTATGACCACTTTAGAAGAAGGTTACAAAAAATCAGAAAAATCAAGGTATAAATCTGTAGTAAATTTATTGCAGAACATTTATCAAAGCCTGGGCGATAAAACACATCTGAAAGAATACCAGGATAAATATGATCAGGCAGATACAAAATTTGTAAACTGATTCTGAACATTAAAAAATAAAAATAAAAAAAGCCCTGAAGAAATTCGGGGTTTTTTATTTTCTGTAAAAAATATGAATTTGAGATATCTATTTCTATTCTTTAAAAATCTTACAGGAAGAGGGTGGTTGAAGTAAAAACAAACAGAGCGAATTTGTAAGTTTGTTTGCTAATTAACTTCCTACTTAACATAAGATATATTATAGTCAAACTTCCTGTATTATGTTAAGTAAAATTGTAAAATAACTTTGCAGAAACCAATGATAATTGTATCATCTTCTATCCTAATAGCAATTCTACTTTTAAAATGGTTAAAATGCCTTTACAAAATTCAGAATTTCTTTTTCAAATTCTAATTCTCCATCCAGCAAAAACTTATGTTCCATTGGCAAGACATAAACCGGGAATGTTTCTAATTCTTTTTCAAATTTGGACAGGCGTACACCATCCTTTTCGGTAGTAACAATAATTTTTTTATCATTTTTTATTTTTTTGAAATGTTGTTTTATTTCCTTTAAATCATTCGTATTAAAAATGTGATGATCTTTATATTGTAATAATTCATAAGAAGCAACTTCATTTGTCAATATTTTTTTCAAGGGATCCGGATTGGCGATTCCGCAAATTAAGAGCACTTCTGAATCTGCGTCCGGTATATATATTTCTTTTGTAAACAAATGGTACAGGTTCTTATATTCTATTTTAGTAAAGAATATTTTTTGACCGGGTAATGGTTTTAATTCATCAATAATTTCGTTCTTTTCTTCTGCATTTAGATCCGGTCTACACTTTGTTACAATAATAATTTCCGCTCTTTTACTGCTGCTTTTTATATCTCGCAAATCCCCTGCCGGCAGCAAAATATCTTTGGTGTACAGATTATTATAATCGGTCAATAAAATATTTAATCCGGCTTTCACTTCCCTGTGTTGAAATGCATCATCCAGGATAATTAATTGTGTTTGCGGCTTTTCATAAAGTAACTGCGGAATTCCAATGACTCTCTCTTCCGCTACCGCAACTGTTATTTCCGGAAACTTTTTATGAATTTGCATGGGCTCATCACCAATATCAACAGCTGTTGTATGATCATCAGCGATTGCGAATCCTTTTGTTTTTCTTTTATATCCGCGGCTTAATGTGGCTACTTTATATTTATTTTGAAGCATTTTTATAAGGTATTCAACCATTGGAGTTTTGCCGGTTCCGCCTACGGCAAGGTTTCCGACGCATATCAATGGAAAATTAAAAGTAGCTGCACGCAAAATATTTTTATCAAAAAGTTTATTGCGTACCCAAATAATACTGCCATAAATAAATGAAAACGGGAGTAAAATATACCGGAAACTTTTGAGCATGAATGTTTTTTTCGTTTTTATAAAAGAAAAAATTTTTCATTTTTTACAATGAAAAAGAAAAAATTTCTTTTGGAGTAATGCAAAAATTTAAAGGTATATCAAACCCTGAAATGTCTTTAATTTCATCGACAGGATCAAAAAAACTCAAACCTGTTTTTATAACATTCGACTTGCAGCGGGCAAGAAATTTATCATAGTATCCTTTCCCAAACCCTACCCTAAAACCTTTTTTATCGAAAGCAAGCAACGGTATCAAAACAAGATCTATTTCATTTTCTAAAATCAGATGTCCTCCTTTTGGTTCATCAATTCCATAAGCATTGGTAATCATTTCCACCTCTTCGTCAAAATGATAATGTACAATATTTCCGGAATGAATATCGATCTTTGGAATTACAATTTTTATCAATGGGTTTTTAAATTGCAGGTACCTTACAATAGTTGTTGTGTCTGGCTCTCCCAGCTTTAAGGATGCAACATAAGTATGCACACAATTAATAAAAGGCAGATTTATTTTTTGAAAATTGATCAGAATAAGATCATTGAATTTTTCAATATCATGTACAGAAAGCGCTTTTCTTTTTTCTTTAAAAATATTTCTTAACTCTTGTTTTGTCATAGTACAGATTTCAATTTTGAAAGCATTTTTTTTGCTTCCGCTTTGATGATTTCTTTAGAAATAACTGGTAGATGTTTTACACTTGCTATTACAGGGTAACCAGTCCACTCAGATATTTCTTTCTGGTAATTTATATATTCTTCAGTAAAAATCCAGCCCAAAACATTTACTTTTTCTTTCTTTAAAACTGCTGCTGTAAGTAAAGAATGATTGATACTTCCCAATTCATTTTTACTGACAATAATCACTCTTGCATTTAATTTTTTTATCAGATTCAAAATCAGCTCCTTTTGATTCAGCGGAACCATTAATCCACCTGCTCCTTCTATGATTAATTGTTTTTTTGTTTTAGGCAAATAATGAATAATTTCTTTTATTTTTATCTCCTTTCCTTCTGCCGGCGCTGATAAATGTGGAGATGCAGGCATTTCTAAAAGGTATAATTCAGGATGGATTTTTGTCTGATTGTTCGATATCAAATCTTTGATTCTTAAAGAATCTGTTCCGTCTGAAAAGCCTGCCTGTACCGGCTTCCAGTAATCTGCCTGCAATGCCTCCGTTACAATTGAAGCAATCAGTGTTTTTCCTACATCAGTTCCTGTTCCGGTGATAAATATGGGTGTCATGTTGAATAGTGGTTTCAGACTATAGAAATCTTCTAATCTATCTCAGCTCTTTAATCTCTTCAAAAAATCCTGATCTAAACATTCTTTAAAAATTATCTGTTTACAAAAATCGAAAAAACTGTTGTTCCGTAATTGCGCATAGTCTTAAATTGTAATTCATTTTCATAATTATTTGCCGGTGTATGTTCCAGAATAAACCAACCGCCGTCAACCAGTAATTTCTTTTCACGAATGATTTGTGGCAAATCATCAATATTTTTAAGCGCATAGGGAGGTCCTGCAAATATTAAATCAAATTTCTCTGTACAATTTTCCAGGAACCGGAACACATCGCTTTTTATCACTTCACAATTTTCAATTTTTAATTCAGTGATTTTATTTTTGATAAACTCATACATTTTTGGATCTTTTTCTATGATAGTAATATCCGCTGCTCCACGTGATGCAAGTTCATAGCTGATGCTTCCTGTGCCACCAAATATATCGAGCGTTTTAATGCCAGGGATAGAAATATTGTTTCCAATTATATTAAACAATCCTTCCTTTGCCACATCCGTTGTTGGTCGTGTATAGGGCATTTTGGAAGGTGGGTTTATTTTTCTTCCACCATATTTTCCACTTATTATTCGCATGAATCAATTGCAAAGATATAACTGAAATAATGAGAAGGGAATTTGGTAATTTCTTCTGAATAAAAATTTCCTTCCGGCAAAGTAGCCAATTTTATTTCATTAAAATATTTACAGATTTCTTTAAAAAGCGGAGAATTTTCTTCGAGCAATCCATGAATTACTAAAGGGGGATTTTGAATTTTGAACTGATTACAAATGTTTAATAAAGAGTAGGAAACATCTTCAGGTGTTTCATAATTAAAAGAATTTAACAGCTGAAATTTTCCGTCTTTGATGAGACAAACAATAACTTTTTGTGTATAAAAAATTAAGTTAATCAGATCACTTTCTCCTGTTGGTTTTTTTATTAAAAGTGTATATTTATGAGCACTGCAGGCATTAGGAAATTGATTTTGAACCACTTCATAAAGGGCTGTAGGTACACGATAACAATTGTACATTGATTGATCGGTAATTACATCTGTTAATATCGTTTCATTATGATTCACATCGCCAAACATCATATCCAATAGCACATGATTCTTTTCTCTGTTGTACAATGAAAAAGGAACCAGTACGCTTTCACAAAAGGAATAAATAACACAAACTTTTTTAAACTTCCCGGATAAAAATTCTTTCTGATGAAAAATAATCTGCAAAGCAATCGGCAAACCAACAGCCGGTTTATTTTTATCAAAATGATAGATTCCCAAACCTAAAAATGATTTTGTTTCTTCATTTTTTATACAAAAAGAAAATCCCTCATTACTTACTTCACAAAGAAGTGCACAACTTTCAGTGTCCACAGCAGAGGAAGGTAATATTTCAAATACAGTTCTCATTTAATTTACTTGGGGCAATATTATAATTTTTTTCTGAGTACTGGTACTTTAGCCTTGAATTTCGTCAATTCTGCAGTAATTTTATTTTGTTTTTGTTCGTGAAAATTTCTGTAATTCGTGGCCATATCTTCGTTTTAATTCATGGCTAAACTTTACCTTCGCAGCCAAAATAAAAAAAATGACCAACAGAACTTTTACTATGATTAAGCCTGACGCCACTCTAAAGGGAAATACAGGCGCAATTTTAAAAATGATCAACGAAGCTGGTTTCAAAATTGTTGCTATGAAAATGACACACCTTTCAGCAGCAAAAGCCGGAGAATTTTATGCTGTTCATAAAGAACGCCCTTTCTATAGCGAACTGGTAGAATTTATGAGCCGTGGGCCAATCACTGCTGCAATCCTTGAAAAAGAAAACGCAGTAGAAGATTTTAGAAAACTCATTGGTGCTACCAATCCTGCACAGGCAGAAGAAGGAACCATCAGAAAATTATATGCCACATCAATTGGTGAAAATGCGGTGCATGGAAGCGATAGCGAGGAAAATGCACAAATTGAAGGAGATTTTTTCTTTAGTAAATTAGAGCAATTTTAATAAAAATATTTACTGTACTTTTAAACGTTTGCCTGCTAAAGTTTTGCAGGCTTTTTTTGTTTCATGAAAAGAAACCGCTTAAGAAGTTTAAAACTATCTCATAAAAAAGTGGATTATATTGCTGAAAACTGATTGCTCTGCTGAAAGCTTATTGTTGAAAGCTGAAAGCTCATTACATTCGTAGAATTAAATTTTTCTGATAATGCGTAAATATTTTCTGCTCTTATTTTTTTCTTCTTTTATCCAAATCACTTTTGCACAAGCTCCAAAAACTTATAGTTCCTCAAAGATCTTTCAACAAATAAAAAAACTGGATGTGCTTGGGTCTGTTCTTTATGTGGCAGCTCATCCGGATGATGAAAACACACGCCTGCTGGCATTTCTGGCGAATGATAAATTATATCGCACAGGATACTTAAGCATGACACGGGGCGATGGCGGCCAAAATTTAATCGGTGACGAACAGGGAATTGAATTGGGATTGATCAGAACACAGGAACTTTTAGCCGCAAGAAGAATTGATGGTGCAGAACAATTTTTTACAAGAGCATATGATTTTGGTTTTACAAAAAGCCCTGATGAAACTTTTCAATTTTGGAACCATGATAAAATACTCAGCGATGTGGTTTGGGTAATCAGGAAATTTCAGCCGGATGTAATTATTACCCGTTTTCCAACAACGGGCGAAGGTGGTCACGGGCATCACACTGCTTCTGCAATTCTTGCCGGTGAGGCATTTGAGGCCGCTGCAGATCCAACAAAATTTCCGGAACAATTTAAATACGGTGTAAAACCCTGGCAAGCGAAACGTTTGTTATGGAACACCTTTAATTTTGGAAGTGTAAATACAGAAAGACCGGATCAGTTTAAAATAGATGTAGGAGGTTACAATTCATTGCTGGGCGAAAGTTATGGGGAGATGGCCGCTGAAAGCCGTAGCCAGCATAAAACACAAGGCTTTGGTGTTCCTTCTTCCCGGGGAAGATCTTTAGAATATTTTAAAACCATCAAAGGTTCTGCTCCGGAAAAAACCTTAATGGATGGCGTAACCACAAATTGGGAAAGAGTGAATGATGCGGCGATGGAAAGATCTGTACAAAAATTAATTGATGATTATTCTTTTACAGAACCTGAGAAGTCATTGCCTGCCCTTTTGAATATTTATCAATCTTTGAAAAAAATGGTTGGTGAAGATACCCACTATGATAGCCCCGAGGCTTATTGGCGAAATCAAAAGATAGAACAGGTAAAACAAATTATCAAAGAATGTATTGGCCTTTATATGGAAGCAACGACCAAAACGATGTTTGCCGTTCAGGGTGATTCTTTACCGGTAAATTTCGTTGCAGATAATCGAATAGGCGGCTCCGTCAGTATCTCTTCTGTTACTATTCAAAATAAAAAATTTGAATTGAATGATGATTTGCCCATTGATGAAAATGTTTCTCATTCTTTCAATGTTTTAATCCCTGCTTCAGCCAAAATATCGCAGCCTTACTGGCTTGTAGAGCCAATGAGCAAAGGATCTTACAATGTTTCTGATCAGAATTTAATTGGTAAACCGCAAAATAATCCGGAAAGTGCTATTGTAATTCTGAAGGTCAATGGGGAAGAAATGAGTTTCACAATTCCCATTCAATACAAATCAAATGATCCGGTAAAAGGTGAAGAATTTGAACCGCTTTTTATTATTCCAAAAGTGGAAATTCAATCTGATCCGGAACTGGCATTATCTATTAATAATGATCCGGTAAATATAAAAGTGAGGACAGAAAATAACAGTTCTTCTGCAGATAATTTTTCTGTAAAAACAAACTACTCACCAAACGTAACCGAAACAAAAAAAGATAATGCCTCTTATTTCTCAATAAAAAATCCTGGTCAAAAAAACACTGAAGTTATTGACTGGAGCGCTCTGCAGGGAAATGCTGTTTATGATCTTTATAAAAAAATTATCTCTTATCCGCATATTCCTAACATCATTTATTTTCATAAAGCGCAATCGAAACTTGTGGATATTGATTTAAAAATTTCAGGAAAAAAAATAGGATACATTCCCGGTGCAGGAGACAAAGTTCCGGATGCTTTAATGAAAATGGGTTATGAGGTAACGATGCTTTCTCCAAAAGATATTACTCCCAACAATCTGAAACAATTTGACGCGGTTGTAACTGGCGTCCGGGCGTACAATATTTATGAGTGGCTGAATGCTTCTTACAATACGTTGATGAATTATGTAAAAGACGGAGGAGTTTTATTGGTGCAGTACAATACAAATAATAACATTGGACCCGTGAAAGCAAAGATCGGCCCATATCCTTTTACCATTTCCAGAAATCGCGTTACAAATGAAGATGCGGATGTTTCGTTTACGGATCCTCAAAATGTTTTATTAAATTATCCAAATAAAATCACGCAAAAAGATTTTCAGAACTGGATCCAGGAACGAAGCACTTACCAGGCAGAAAATTTTCAATCAAATTATAAATCTTTATTTTCAATGCATGATGCAAATGAAAGGTCATCGGATGGAAGCCTTATCTACACTGATTATGGTAAAGGAAGATTTGTTTATTGCAGTCTTGTTATGTTCAGAGAATTACCAGCTGGGATTCCGGGGGCTTATCGTTTATTTGCTAATTTGCTGGCGAAACCTGAGAAGTGAATTAAATTAAGCCAGGAAGGTTTTTGAGAAATTCAAAATTAAAAGAGCGCGATAAACCATTCCTGATTTTCAGGCAGTGGTGAATAATGATGGCTTAAATCGAAAAGATTTTTTGCGAAGTTTTAAAATGATAAAAGTTTAGACAAACCTTCCTTCTTTTAAATGCGAATTATGCAGAAATCTGAAAAAAAATATTGGAAAAAATTGTATGCCGTTGTATTTCTATTTTTAGTACTGCAAATTATTTTCTATTATTTTATCACTAAATATTTTCAATAAATAATTGCAGAAGCGATTGATAAATTGAAAAACGAAAAATGGTGTTATTTGTTTGTTTACTGAAACAATTTTTCATGAAAAGTTTCTCTTCTTAAATTAAAAACCGGAAGTGATATGAGCTATCAGGATTGGATTGTGCTTGTTGTAACCCTTACTGCTATTATTATTTATGGAGTTTTCAAGAGCAGGACAACTAAAAATCTTGATGGATATTTTTTAAGCAACCGCGATATGCCGTGGTATCTTGTGCTGCTGAGCATTATGGGAACACAGGCAAGCGCGATCACCTTCCTAAGCGCTCCGGGACAAGCCTACACAGATGGAATGCGTTTCGTACAGTATTATTTCGGATTGCCTCTTGCGATGATTGTTATCTGTATTGTTTTTGTTCCGGCATTTAATAATTTAAAGGTTTATACTGCTTATGAATTTCTTGAAAAGCGTTTTGATTTAAAAACAAGAACGTTAACTTCTTTTCTTTTTCAAATTTCCAGAGGATTATCTACCGGCATCAGTATTTATGCGCCGTCATTAATTTTAAGTTCATTGCTTGGCTGGAATATTTATTACACCAATATTATTATGGGCGGCATGTTGATTATTTATACAGTTACAGGAGGAGCACGTGCTGTGGCGCATACCCAAAAACTGCAATTGATGATTATCATTATCGGAATGGTGATCGCCGGATATTTGGTTGTTCATTTAATGCCTGCAAATGTTGGATTTTTAGATGCGTTGCATCTTGGAGGAAAAAGTGGAAAAATGAATGTCATTACTTCCGGAGAAAATGCAAATGGATTTGACTGGAAGGATAAATACAATATCTGGAGCGGTGTTATCGGAGGTTTTTTTTTAGCCTTTTCTTATTTCGGAACTGATCAAAGCCAGGTGGGGCGATACTTAACGGCACAAAATAACCGCCAGGGGAAATTAGGATTATTGATGAATGGGATTGTAAAAGTGCCCATGCAATTTTTAATTCTGATGCTTGGCGTGTTGGTTTTTTCTTTCTATCAATACAATAAAGCACCGATTCATTTTAATGAAGTGCAAATAGAACGTGCGAAAGAAACGGGTTATAAAAATAAATTGGTAAACCTCGAAAACACTTATGCATCCATTCCTGTGAGAGATAATTTGCAAAAAGCGAAAATTAAAAATGAATATGCGACTGTGTTATCAAAAGCATTACCTGATGAAGATGTAAATGATACCAATTATATTTTCCTTCGTTTTGTAATTGATTATTTGCCGAAAGGTTTAGTAGGTTTACTAATTGCAGTAATTTTTTTGGCGGCCTGGGGAAGTATTGCGGCAGCATTAAATGCGCTTGCATCCTGCACTGTTGTTGATTTTCATAAAAGATTTTTCAAAACAGAACTGACACAAAAAGAAGATTACAACATTTCAAAATTCTATACTTTTTTATGGGGAGTATTTTGCATCCTGGTTGCAGAATTTGCCGGTAATCTTGGCAATAGTTTAATAGAAACAGTGAACATTTTAGGCTCGTTATTTTATGGTGTTATTCTCGGAATTTTTATGGTTGCCTTCTGGTTCAGAAGAATAAAAGCTAACGCACTTTTTTATGGTTCCATCATTTCAGAAGTGTTTGTAATCCTGATCTATAAGGCAGATGTAATTTCATTTTTATGGCTGAATATGATCGGAGCGATATTGGTAATTGTGATTGGATTTTTGTTGCAGGGAATGATGAGAAACAGGAATTTGAAGGGGAATAAAGAAATGACAAAAATAAGTTAAAGTAATAAGCTGCAAAATTCACATTTTTTCCAGCCTCGGCAAACAAAGTAATAAGCTGCAATCCTCGTTTTTATTTTAATTAAATATTTAATCAATTTTTAAGCTTTCCTTGTCTTTATTTGCCTGGCAACAAATTTTCCAATTTCTTTTCCAATTTCCAATCCATAATTCACAGCAGGCAAATAATGAATGCCGCCATAAAACCTGCTGATACCAGCTTCAGCGGAAGCATCGTAAAAGGAATTAAAATTTCTTGGCGGTATTCCAAATTCAACCTCTGTGGAATCTGTAAAAGAAAAATCAGGGCCAAATAATTTTGTAAGTATTACAGAAGCGCCGGCAGATATTACGCTGTGAGCGCTTACATATTCCGGGAATGGCGGCGTTTGAAGAACCGGCCGCCACGCGGGATCGATATATTTATTGATATAGGTCTCGGGACGGATTACGACACTTCTGTATTTTTCATCCCAGCAGGCAATAAAACAATCGTTAATCGTAATAGCTACACACGCATATGCCTCTGCAGATTTAACCGGCCCCGCATTTGATTTCTCACAAACCAATCTGATTATATTCATCCAATGACCGCCGGGAGAAATTTTTTTGGTTGCATACATAACATGGCCTCTTTGTGTTACATCAAAAGGATTGCAATCCCAGAAATTGGCAATGCTTCTTTGTTCGGTTGTATTATTATTTCCCTGCCTCAACACTTCTTTTGCTTCTTTATAAAAGGTGCTTGAAGTATCAATGGAAAAATGCGGCGGCTTAACAGGTTTGAAAGCTTGTGCAGAATCAATTATAAAGGTGCGCATCTGGTTCCAGTGAGGCTCAACCGCTTTCATATAAACCGGCGGCGTTGGTTTCCAGGAGGCAGAATCATTTTTTATGGTATAGGCAGGCAACGAACGCGTATAGCTGTAATTATCCTT
>Ga0157370_10003473_pt1 | contig 18496 bp, 13 predicted proteins | sample C35metaG_FD_113463 | JGI IMG/M metagenome (GOLD analysis project Ga0157370, IMG submission 113463) | Corn rhizosphere microbial communities from Kellogg Biological Station, Michigan, USA - C3-5 metaG | ecosystem: Host-associated > Plants > Roots > Rhizosphere > Soil | place: USA: Michigan...
AGATGCACGCATTCGACTATGTCATGGCCCTTGCCGCGGTCATCGTCGGACTGGCTCTCACTCACATGCTGGTCGGTGTGACCCGGACGGTCGAAGGCAACGCCCGCTCGCGGCTGTACTGGGTGCACCTGCTTTGGCTCCGCCGAGGAGGTCGTCCCGCTATCCGACGAAGGCGCGAAGGTTCTCGCCTATGTCCGGTCCCCGCTGCTGCGCCCGATCTATTCAGTGATGGTCGGTTCGCTTAACCTCGGCGGGGATGGACATGGCCCCGCAGCGCTGCGCCGTTCGTCCTTCTCCTTGGCGTAGCGGCTGAATTACCCGGCGTACTTTCTACCCAACCTGCTTAAAGCGCGGTCTTCTGGTCGCGACTGTCAACCACACTGACATTGTCGACCGAATTTGCATTTGTATCGTTCGCGAATAAACTACGGTTCGAAGGGCGTGGCGGATGGCGGACGTATTCGTCTCGTACAAGGCTGAGGATCGCCGCCGAATAGAGCCACTCGTCCGTGCACTTGAGAGCGACGGCCTCTCCGTCTGGTGGGACGCCCATATCGGCGGCGGCGACCACTGGCGTGAGACGATCCTCAAGAATCTGCAATCAGCGCCCTGTGTCCTCGTCGTCTGGAGCAAACGATCCATCGGCACCGAGGGCGAATTCGTCCAGGACGAGGCGACCCGGGCGAAGCGGCTCGGAAGCTATTTGCCCGTTTGCATCGACAAGGTGAACCCGCCGCTCGGCTTTGGCGAGATGCAGGCCCTGACGCTGCAAGGATGGAAAGGAAATGCAGCCGACACGAGATACGAGGCAGTTCTCGATGCAATTCGTCATCGCCTCGGCCATGAAGCTGGCGGTAATCGCAGCGAACGCGCAAAAGGAGTGAGCCGCCGGAGCGCAATGATCGCAGGAGCAACTTTTGCTGCGGTCGCCGGGGTGGGCACCGGGACGTGGTGGCTCTCGACCGAAAAAGCTGCGCCGACCAGCATCGCCGTCCTCCCTTTCGCGAATTTGAGCGGGGATCCCGCGCAGGGCTACTTCTCTGACGGTATCGCTGAAGAACTCCGCAGCGCCCTGGCCCGCATCGCCGGGCTCAAAGTCGTGGCACGCACATCGTCCGAGGCTGTTCGAAATGACGATGCGAAGACTGCTGCGCATAAGCTGGACGTCGCCAATATTCTCACCGGGAGTGTGCGGCGGTCAGCGAGCGTTATCCGTATTAGCACGCAGCTAGTGGACGGCCGTGACGGCACAGAACGCTGGTCGCAGGACTATGATCGCCCCGCCGGCGACGCGCTTCAGATTCAGTCGGACATCGCGACGCGCGTAGCGTCTGCGCTCGCACTCCAGCTGACGCCAGCGGTAGGTGGGCGGCTGACGGCCGGCGGCACGAGCAATGCCGAAGCTCACGACGCGTTCTTAAAAGGGCTCGCTTTCCGAATGGCGGAGCATACCGCCGACAATATGAACAGCGCTGTCGCACTGTTCGACGTAGCTATTCGCCTCGACCCGCATTATGCCGAGGCATATGCGCTGAAGGCGCAAGCACTGGCCGAACTCAGCTCCGGCTTTTCGAGCAGCGGTACCGAGATGCGAAAGCTGCTCGCCGATGCGCAAGCGAGTGCGGATAGAGCTCTTGAGCTCTCTCCAAACCTGCCATCCGCTCACACCGCTCTCGGCGCAGTGGCCTCTTCTGAGATCAATTTCGCGGCAGCATTTAATGAATTTAGAGACGCCGCGATAGCTGCAACAGGGGATCCAGTTGCCCTTCAAAGCTACGGTTTTTTCCTGGGGCAAATCGGATTCGCGACCGAGGCCCACAAGATCGCAAAGCAACTAATTGTGCTCGATCCTCTGAACGCGCGATCATACGTCCCTGATGCTCAAGCGTTTTACGCAAGCCGTGATTTTACTCACGCAGTAGCTGCAAGTCGTAAGCTCCTTTCACTCCAACCCGGTGCGCCGCCGGCGTTGGCGCTGCTCGGCGATGCGCTGCAGAATCTTCACAGATTCGATGAAGCTCGTGAAGCTTATCAGCAAATACCGGCGAGCGACCTATTCCGGCTTACGAGTGAGGGAATCCTCGACGAACGCCTCGGCAATCACGCCGAATCTAAACGGGCTCTCGACGCCATCCAGCAGACCAGCGGCATAGCCGCAAGTTACCAGTTAGCCCAGCTTCACGCAGAGCGTGGTGAAAGCGATCTCGCCTTCAGTGCGCTGAACGATGCTCTAGCCCTGCCTGACCCAGGGCTAATCACACTGCTCGTGGATCCGTTCCTAGATCCGATCCGTAGCGATCCGCGCTTCCCGACTGTGAGGAAAAGGATCAATTTCCCGCCAGGGCTACCGGCATGAATATCTCGTCAACTACGTGCCGTCGGATATACGGCTGATATCGGGCGAAGAACTAATGGCAATTTTGGGTGATGGGGTGAGCGGACACGTCAGCCATAAATCACCAAATCGCCATTACCAAAGACCAACATAGCGAGTAACGTGCAGAGCAATCCGACATGGAGCCATCGACGTTCGGTTACGCAAAGGATCGTGGCTAGAGCCACGACGAGAGCGGCCGAGACGTACCCGGAAAGTGGCAAGAGTCTTTGATTCAGCACGTTGTAGACGAGCGCCAGCAGCGTGCCGATTACAATGAGGATCCAAAACTGGCGCCGAGTGGCGAGATAGTATTGCCATAGATCGATTTTGCCTTCCCATTTATCGGGGAGCGCAGCAGCAGCGATGAGGAAGTTCACGAACAGGATCGCAAGATTCGGAAGAGTAGCCCAGAGCGACGCACTCGTGACCGTCCGATAATGCCCGTAATCGCCCCAGAAATTTGCAAAGACCAGATATGCTGCAAGCATCGCAGCGAGGATAGAAGCCGCGTCAAACTTTACGTCGGCACGGCGCCTGATTAGCCGGTGGGTGCTGAACGCCAAGTCAGTGAGGGCGAGGCCCAGCACGATGCTGACGAGCACCAGGATATATTCGCCGACGTGCATGCGCGCCCCCGTACGCTTTAACTAGATTGCACTCCGTGCGAGCCATACTGTTCGTTTGCGCTACGTCTACGCTGTCCCTTATGTCCTTTGTGGATGGCTTTCGCATTGCAAGTGGCGGATTGATATTCTGACGGCTGGTCCGAATGCAGTCTTGTGTCCAGCCTGTTGATGCGGCCCGTTCATGACCGCTGGCCCTGATGGTGCCCGCGAACCTGATCGCCCACGCGACGCGCGCCGTGCGATTGGCTGCGGCGGCCGTGACGACGCGAGCGGGTCGTCATTCGAGCATATTGGTGATGCGGATCGACCGAGCCTGGCGTCCAACTCTTGTCGCAGCCATTCACGCTTGGTTCGATGCGCAGGCGCGTGATCACGGACATCATTCAATGCCCATGTGAATGGCGGGGAAATGGGTGAAAAAGCTCCCATCCGATCAGAATAGCGGCAAGCCCCTTTTTTCTGATCTGCATTCCTCGGCGGAGTGTGCACGCAGCCACTAGGTGGAAGCATGCGATTCATCGCAGCGGCAAAGCTCGGCGAGTAGAGCGTGCCATTGCTTCACCCGAAAGTCGTATCACTGCTGTTCTCTAGTGTCTGCATTCCACACGCCGTCGATGAAGAGTTTAAGGGGTTTCGTAGCGCACTGGTCCGTTCCATTATCTGCTGGGCTACGTCGAAGCGTGCCGGAGGACCTTATCCGAAATAGAAGTCATAGGCCGCTCGCGACATTGCGTCACGCTCTTCTACGTCAGGAACCCAGTACCGAAATTGTGCGATCGTCTCGGTGTAGGTCACCTGTCCTTCCATTCCAACGAACGGCGCATCACTACCCCAGAAGAGGCGTTGAGGGCCGACGCGCTCCAGATACGCCCGGGCATAATTACGTGGAATTTCTTGGTTCGGCCGCCGGTAGCCTCCTGAGAGTTTCACCCAAGCAGAGCCCGACCTGCACGCATCGACCGCAGCAAGGAAAGCGGGACAGTCGAGCCCCTTGATCGCATCTGGCCAACCGAAATGATCAATGACAATTTTGACACCACTCGTCAGAAGCGGCTTTAGCACTTCGGACAGTCGATCTGGCTCGACGTTGACATGAACATGCATGCCGAGGTCCCGCAGCCGATAAAATAGGCAACGGTAGGCATCCGATTCGAAGTCCGGCAGGTCTGAGTGAAATAACTGGAGACGGGCGCCGACCACACCGTCTGACTGCATGGCCTCAAGTTCGTAAAGGCTGATCTCCGGATCGACGATTACGGTGCCGCGCAGCCGACTATGTGCTCGCAGAGCGCGGACTACATAGTCATTGTAAGTCCCGAACAGGCTTGCAGCGGCGATCACCGCATGTTGAATCCCGTGGGCGTCGAGAATTTCGAGATAGGTTTCTACTGGGAAGCTGTAGTCGGGACGCGCCCATGCGGCGTTTGCGAAAGGCATGTTCGGGCCCCAGATGTGCGCATGGGTATCGACGAGCGGTAGTTCGGCACGTGTGTTCGCCATATGTCAGCTGAAATAGAGTCGATTGGCGGTGCCGAACAAGAAAGCTCGGCGCTCATCATCATTGAGTGAAGACGCGGACATTCGCGCCATGGCTGCTTTCTGATCATACGGCGCCTCACTTTGCCCCAGATCTGAGCCCCACATCAGTCGCTCAGCACCAAAGCGGTTAACCAAGCGCCGAATAAATTGCGCCGGATCTGCGCCCTGGTCCCGAAGCCGATCAAGATTGATTTCAGTGAACTTGAAATGGACGTTGGGAAGTTCATCGAAAATCCCGATCGTCTCCGACACACCGAAATCCGGCGCGCCTGGCATCGCTGTATCGAGTCCAGCCTCTATGAACTTTTGCTTCTCGGGATTGGAAAGCGTGTGTGGCGTGCCCACGTGGTCGATAATGATCGGCAGCGAGGGGAACAGCTCGGCAATGAACTTCAAGGCTAGAAGTGTCCAGCTGAGGTGACGCCGAAATGAAATCACGGCTACGGGAATTTCGAGGTCGGCAGCGGTACGCCAAAAGTTCATCGCTGCTGGCGAATTGAGCCAGGCCGTGTCGTAGAAATCGATTCTTGTCTGGGCGAGCCGCGCTCCTCTTACGCCGGCCTCCTTGACCAGCCGAGAGAGCGCGCGGGGACTTGCGGCGTCTTGAGAGTCAAGGATGACCACCGAGGCTAAGCGATCAGGAAACCTCTTACCAGAATCGACGATGTATCGATTGTCGTATCCATAAACGTGCCCACGCTGGACAATTGCTGCTTTCACAACACCATGTAAGTCCATTTGCTCGATAAGCCAGTCCGCAGTGACATGATAATCCATCGCGGTCACCTGGGTGGTCCCGCGCAGCGGCGATGGAGGATAAGCGAGTGGGTCGTCTGAAATCAGATGCGCGTGCGTGTCGAACAATGGATCGAACATCGCTTCAGTCAGCGAACGGGTCAGAGGGCATTTCCGCGGAGAGATCAACGACGACCGTCTTTGTCTCAGTAAAGGCGCGCAAGGCTTCGAAGCCGTTCTCTCGACCAACCCCGCTCATCTTATAACCACCATAAGGGAGCATGTAGTGAACCGGTCTAAACGTGTTCACGGAGACAAGGCCGCACTGGATCTGAGCTGCAACCCGATGTGCACGCGCGACGTCGCTAGTCCATAACCCCCCAACGAGGCCGTATCGGCTGTCATTCGCCATGTTGACGACCTCGTCCTCCGTGTCGAAAGGCATCACCGCAGTAACGGGACCAAAGATTTCTTCCCGTGCGAGGCGGGAAGCGTTGTCGGCATCTGCGAACACAGTAGGCTCAACATAATAACCCTTCGACAGCGAAGTGGGTCGTCCACCCCCCGCCAACAGCCGTGCCCCAGACTCCTTGCCTAACCTTATGAACTCCTCGGTCTTATCGCGCTGCTCTTGTGACGTCTGTGGGCCGATGTGTGTTGCTGCATCAAACGGCGAGCCAACGCGGATCTTTTTCGACCGTTCGGCGAGCGCGTTAGCAAACTGTTCGTAGATGGTCCGCTGCACGAAGATCCGGGCGGCCATCGAGCAGGATTGCCCGGTTGACCTGAAGGCGCTGTGGACTGCTACTGAGAGTGCCCGCGAAAAGTCCGCGTCCGCGAATACGACATAGGGCGACTTGCCGCCGCACTCAAATGAGCAGCGTTTTAGTGTTCCAGCCGCGCTGCGCATGATACGCGTGGCTGTTTCATGGGAGCCGGTAAACGACACCTTGTTCACTCCGGCATGCGCACAAAGCGCCTCGCCCACGCTACCGTCCCCCGGCAGCACGTTTACGACGCCGGCCGGAATACCTGCTTCTTTCGCGAGCTCAGCAAGAGCCAGCATGCTCACCGGTGTCTGCTCGGCCGGCTTCAGAATTATTGCATTGCCCGTAGCGAGCGCTGGACCCAACTTCCACGAGGCCAACGAGATTGGAGAATTCCACGGAAGAATTGCTGCGACTACGCCGATGGGTTCAAGGCGCGTGTAGGCGAGCGCATCGGTCCGAAAAGGAATTTGCTCGCCATTCAGCTTGTCCGCAGCCCCTGCGAAAAAGGTCAGCCAGTCGGCTGCCCTGCTGACCTCACCAAGCGTGTCGCGGAGCGGTTTACCGTTGTCGCGGCTCTCGATTTCTGAAAGCCGTCGTGCCTCTCGCCTAATGAGCTCCGCAAAACGAAAAAGAAGTTGGCCCCGTGCGGTAGGTGAGGTCGATTGCCCCCACCCGCCCTCCACCGCAATGCGCGCGCTGTCAACGGCCCGAGCCACATCAACATCGTCGGCCGCGGCGACTTCGCACCAAACCTGTTCAGTAGAGGGATCGATGCTTTCGAAAGTGTTCCGGGAATGGGGTTCCACCCATTCGCCACCAATGAATAGGCGATCGTATCGCTGTACGGCAGTCACGATGCTTTTCTGAGCTGGGATTCGGCGGCCCGCAGATTGTTGAGGAATTCCGATACCGACAAATCCTCGGGAAAGTTCATGAGCGTATCGAACAATGCGGATGCCTGCCGCCCAAAAAGCCAATTTGTATTCCGCACAAACTTCGCTCGCACATCGGCTTCGGAGAGTGCTGCCTCGGGAGACCCGGGGTGAAATTGAACATGCTTCTCCCACGTGCGGCCACCGGCCTCGACAGTGAGACGCGCAGGGCAATGTTGCGGATAATCCGAGTCCGGATCGACGGCGGCGTCAATGACTTTTGCGAGTCTGAGCACGTCCCGGTCGCGAATCGATTGGGCGCTGAAAGTTTCGAGCCCGACATGACCGCGAAGAAGAGTCGCCGCGGTGGTGTAATAGATGCTGAACCGTGCCTCATGTGGAGTGGTGGGGGCGATCTTGCTGGAACGCGGCTCCGAAACCAGTGTGAGCCCGGGCTCTGCCAGCTGGCATAGAACCCTGGTGACCGACTCAAGCGGAACCCCGGCGCTTTCCAGCTCCTGCCGGACCTCTGTAGCCGCATCGATAAAAGCGTGAAGAAGTTGACAGCACGGGTACGGTTTGAAGGCTGTCTCCGGTAGGTACCAATGTTCCCCAAAACCGGTACCCCCAAGATCGAAACGCAGTTTGCCGCTGATCGGCGTTAAGTGGGTTTCAAAGAAGCCGAACTTGCCCTCGAAAACCGACGCCGGGCCCGTGATCCCCGACCGTGCTAAGTCTACGGCGAGAATACCGGCGTGCGCGCCCCATCCTCCGTGCAGGATCTTCGAGGTCGAGCCTGTTCTCGTCGCTTCCTGAATTCCTGAGGCGAAAGTGCCGCAGATGCCGAGCGCATCGACGATCGTGCGAGTATCGTCCCGAAGTAAGTTGCCAATCGCCGCAACAACGCCAAACGGACCGAGCAGGGAGCTCGTATGATAACCGCGCTCGAGAAAGCGTTCACCCGCGACGAAGCCGAGGCGAATCATTACCTCGTATCCAGTCACCGTCGCATCAATTAACTGACCGACGGTGCGGCCGGCGATTTCACCAACCGCGAGTGCGGCTGGGATGACCGTCGATCCTGGACGAGCAAGCGATGATCCGTGCTTGTCGTCCATTTCGAGCGCTTGGGCGAGTGCTCCATTGTAGAGGGCGGCAAGCTCTGACCGCGCGCGCGCCTCAGTGCCAAGCAAGGTCGCGCCTTCCGGCGAACGCCAGCTCTCAGCCAGTTTCCGAGCGGCACGCCCGCTTTCTTCCGTTGGGCCTGCTCCAGCCACACAAACTCCGATGGAGTCGATAATGTGCATGCGCGCTGCACAACGCACCTCGTCCGGAATCACATTGGCTGATGACGCAAACTCAGCGATTGCCAGGGCGAGCATCTGACTCATGCGCTTCGAACCAGCTGAAGGGCGCGCCCGAGCTTCGGTGCAGGCTCTTCCTCATTTTCCAGATTATCGATGATACGCTCGATGTGGTCGATCGCCTCGCTCCTGAGTACGCGTCCGGCGAGATCGCGGAATTTCGACTTCAGCGTTTCGTCGGAAAGCGGGTTCTTCCAATGCCCGCTGCGATACGTCACGTCCTGACGGTGCACGTAGCCTGATTTCATAGTGACCTCGACGCGAACAGCGCGCATCTCGTGCGGACCCAGAGCGTCAAGCTCCGGATCGACATAGACCTCTACGCGGTTCGCAAGATCGATAATGACAGGATCGCGGAGCTTTTCGTCAGTATATTGGTCGACAAACGCGTTGCCTTCGAGCAGCGTCACGGCGGCTGTGTACGGCAGATTCATTTGACCGGTGATCGTCTCCCTTGGCTCGTACGGCCAGCCGCAATGGACAAAAACCATGTTTGTCGTGCCGATCCTCACCTTCGCAACATCCTCGCCGCAAATTCCCTCGCGAGCGATGATCTTGCGAAGGGCATCAACCGAGGTTTGGCTACTTGCCAGGGAGGAATAGCGCTTGAAGCCGTTCTTGCGCATCTCGAACTCGATCCCAAGGGCAGCCGTCGCCAAGCTGAGGTCATAAGTTTCGGCGTAGGTCGAGCAAAACCCCCCATAAGGCGCTTCGAGCACGTCGCGCACGCCCGTCAAACCTTCGCGCGCGCAAAGGGCCGCGATGATCCCGTTCTGCGAGGCCTTACCCGAGTGGAAACGCTTGGCCATAGCGCCAAATTGTGACGCCATCAGGCCGGCTGCTTGTGAGCCGGCAAGGCCGAGGGCGCTGACATATTGATCCGTGTTGAGACCGAGAAGCTTCGCAATCGCGGCGGCCGAACCAAAAGTGCTTGTTAAGCCACACGGATGGAAGCCGCGATGAAAGGCGCTCGGACTGACAGTATTTCCAATGCGCGTGCCGAGCTCGTATCCCGCGACGGTCGCAAGGATTACATCGCGGCCGTTGAAGCGGCCGAAGCCCTCCGCAGACGCGAGCACAGCCGGGATGACGCCAGCACCATAATGCGACATCGATTGGTCATGGCAATCGTCGAGTTCGAAACCCTGCGCAGCGGTGCCGTTGATGAATGCTATACCAAGTGGGTCGGCGCGCTGCGAAGAACCCCAGGCGCTCGCGGTTGGCGATTGCCCGAGCAGCTGGACGGTTCTGGCCACTGCTCTTGTCCACGGCTTTACCGATCCGAAGATTCCACAACCCAGACTGTCGCGAATGCATTGTTTGGCGTTGAGGATGAGATCGTCCGGAAGCTGTTCGAAACTGAGCGCCGTCGCGAATTCGGCGAGGTCGCGCGTTGGAGTGTCGGTCGAAATGTTCGTTCTGACGTTCATGAATCGCTCTCTTGGCCTCTCGCTAGGTTCAGGCTGCAGATGCATGTTCCGGCTTCCGCAGCGCACCTGCTCTGGAAGCAGCACTTCTTCCGGCGATACGTCCAAACACGGAACCGCTCGTGAGACCGGTCGCACCCGGATAGTTGAAATAAAAAAGACCACCGACCATTTCGCCAGCCGCAAAGAGGCCGGGAATCGCTGATCCGCCCGTGTCGAGCACTTCCGCTTCCGTGGAGACGCGGACGCCTCCGAATGTGAAGGTTACGCCGCACGTCACCGCGTACGCCTCGAACGGTGGCGTATCGATGGGATTTGCCCAGTTGCTGCGTGGAATTCCGCCGCTCGATGCAGTTCGGCCGTCCTTTATGTTTGGATCGAACGGCACGTCAGCCTTCACTGACGCGTTGAACTCGGCAATCGTCTGCAAAAACTGGCCGCCGTCAATTTCGTCGAGCTTAGCTGCGAGCTCATCGAGCGAGTTCGCCGTCACTTTGCTCACATGTCGCGTGCGATACTCGTCACGCAACAGGTGGGTGACTTTCGCGTCATAAATCTGCCAGGCGAGCTGTCCTGGCTGCTGAAGGACGGCTTGGCCGTACTTTGCGTAAGTGTAGTTCCGGAAGTCCGCGCCCTCATCGACGAAGCGCCGACCATCACGGTTGACCATGACGCAGAAAGGATAAGAATGGCGTTGGTACTGGGGCGTCAGCGACAGCTCACCAAAATCCTCCGCATTTCGTTCCCAGGAGACTGCGTGGCACCCGGACCAGTGACCATGTGGCTGCGCCCCAGCTGCAATAGCCATGGCCAGCCCATCACCAGTATTGAAACGGGTGCCTCTGACCTTGGCGAGGTCCCAACCGGGTCCGAGATATTTCGCGCGCCACTCTGCGTTGGCCTCGAAGCCGCCACACGCCAGCACCACGGCGGAAGCTAAGATCGTGTCCCGCTTTCGATCGGGTCCCGTCACGACCACGCCGCGCACGCCAGACTCATTTTGAATTAGCTCTCGAACCCAGGCGTCATAGCGGACGGTCACGCCTTTCCGCTCGGCGGTCGAAAAGAGGGAATCGACGAGCCCCGGCCCACCGCTCGAGACGGCGATGGTAGCCCCTCCCCAGAACTTGAATTTACCGTCGACCTTGTAAGCCTGACGTCCAAAGTTCGGAAAAAACCGCACGCCCTGGTCGCGAAGCCACGTAATTGTTTCGCGGCTATTCCTTACGAGTACCTCGCAGAGGTCCGGATCGGTCCGATACTGGGTGATCCGACCCATGTCGTCGAAGAAGTCCTCTTCGGTGTACGCCCCGAAATCACTGATTTCCATTTCACTGTCGGTCAGGTCGGGACAGAAGGCGCGAATATCGTCTGCGCCGTTGTATACAGTCCGCATCAGCCCGTCGGTATAACAACTGTTGCCGCCCCGCTCTTCGACGGGCGAGCGTTCGAGCAACAATACTCGCGCACCTTCGTCAGCAGCGCTTATAGCCGCGCATAGCGCAGCATTCCCCCCGCCGACGACGACAACATCCCACGAAGTTTCGCCCCGATCCATCAAGTACAACCTCTCGATTGTCGCAGCTGCGGCTCTGGAGACGCGAGCTTCTTCGGCCCCAATCCGCTCAAGAACGGTACTGTGTTCCGCTATACACGCACGCAATATTCCGGCATGCTAGCATGCTGTTGCGGCATGGCAGGTTGAATCGTGAAGCTACAACAGCTCCGTTACGTGGTTGAGATTGTTCGGCATGGAAACCATTTGTCTGCAGCAGCGGAGGCCTTGCACACCTCCCAACCGGGGGTCAGCAGGCAAATCCAGCTTCTCGAACAGGAGCTCGGTTTCGAGATATTTCTGCGTACTCGCAATCGAATCATCGACCTCACCGAGCCGGGTCGCACGGTGTTCTCCATTGCGCAGCGGATTTCGACGGAAATCGCTGCCCTCAAGGCGCTCAAGGAGGACATTCATGCGGGCGCTCGCGGCGTCTTCACCATTGGCACCACCCACACGCATGCCCGTTACGTTCTTCCGAAGGTCGTTGAACGATTTGTCGCAAAATACCCTGATGTGAAGCTTGTACTGCGACAAGGTCACCCAGAGGAAATTTGCGACCTTGTCGACGCCGGCGATGCAGATCTCGCCATCGCCACGGATACGACTCGACAATTCCCTAACCTGGTGAAATTGCCCTGCTTCGATCTCGAGCGCTGCATTGTGGCGCCGCTTGGGCATCCAGTCCTGGGTGTTCAAAAGCTTACGATCGAAGAAATCGCGAAGTACCCGATCATCACATATGACTCGCATTACAGTGGCCGCTGGAAGGTGATGAAAGCCTTTTCGGATGCCGGAATCGAACCAAAGATCGTGATGAGCGGCATCGATGCCGACGTCTCCAAAACTTATGTCGGTTTGGGACTGGGCATCGGCATTCTTGCTCGGTTGACCTACGACGAGAAGCTCGATGCCGGCATCGGCGCGCGTGATGCGAGCACCATTTTTCCATCAAGCACTGTGAACATAGTGCTCCGGCCAAATACCTATCTACGGCCTTACTTACTCGACTTTATCCAGTCGATCGCACCGTCGCTGACCGCCTCAAAGATTCGAGCCGCCCTTGGACAGGGCTGATTATCAGCCGGTAACCACTTCCTTGTGAAGCGACATTCGCGCGAGCGCTCCCTCGTCGATCTTGAGGCCCAGCCCCGGGCCTGACGGCACAGCGATCGAACCTCGTTCGATCATCATCGCGCCTTCGCCGATGAGTGGATCATCGCCAAGGACGCCCACGCCGAACGCGAACTCGGCAGCGCCGAAGCTGCGCTGAATCGGAATGGACGCACAAAAGTGTGCCGCGGCTGCGGCTTCGAGTTGGGAGCCCGCAGCGAGCCCGCCGCAGTTGACTTTCACGTCATTCGCCTCGGCCACAGCACAGATTTTTCGTGCCGTGTACAGGCCTCCGACCTTATAGAGCTTTATGCAGAACACGTCCGCGGCTCCGCACGTTGTAATTGCGACGGCGTCTTCGAGCGTGAAGAGGCTTTCGTCTACCATGATCGGAACGCCGTTTGCAGCGAATCGTACCTCGGCCAGACCGCGAAGATTGTGGCGCTCGATCGGTTGTTCGCAATAGCCGACATTCAAATCTTTAGTTGCTGATAGGAATTGGATCGTCTCGGCAACTGCCCAGCCCGTATTCGGATCGACCCCGATGACGATCTCGTCGCCGACCGCCCTGCGAACCGCTTCGAAGTTGATCGCGTCGCGACGCCAGCCGCCCTCTCCGCCGGCCTTTATGCACAGGACGGACATGCCGAATTCTTGGACAGCCCGCTCCGCGTCGGCAACCATTCGTGACGAGTCATCGTAAAGACTGATTGACCATTCGAGCGGGATTCTGTCTTGCGAGCGCCCACCAATGAGGTCGCAGACTGGAACATCCAGCGCCTTTCCCAATGCATCGTGAATTGCGATGTCGAGTACTGCGCGCGCGGCGAAATTGCCGGGCAGGCGTGACAGCATTGCTCGGTTCATCTCCTCGAAATCGGCGAGCCGTCGACCAATCAGCAGTGGACCATAAATTTCACGAATGGCAGCGACGACGCTGTGTGTTGTGTCAGGCACGAAATGACCCGGTGCAATCGGACGAACCTGGCCGAATCCAATCACACTTTCGGCATATACCTTAACCAGCACCGGTTTACCGAGGAGCTGCCCTGCTGGGCCACTGTCATAGCTGCCGCTTGAAAAGGTGCGGGTCAGTCGAACCGGTAGTTCGGTTACGTGGATTTCGACGCGCTCTATGCGCATTTGGATGCCTGCTTAGTTCCGCTTCGCCAGTTCTGCGAGACCATGTCGGCCCCGCGTTCTCCAAGAGCGATGGTGGGAGCATTAGTGTTCGAGGACGGGATCGTCGGAAATACCGAGGAGTCAATCACGCGCAAGTTTCTGATGCCACGAACACGCAGCTGCGGATCCACGACAGCTTCATCATCAGTTCCCGCCTTGCAACTACCGACAATGTGCCACGTGGTCTGGGTCGTTTCGCGGATGTATTCCAAGATCTCGTTATCGCTCGCGACCTGTCGACCGGGTCTAGTTTCCTTGACGATTAGCCGAGCAAGTGATGGAAAGCTCGTCAGATCTCGTACGGCCTTGATTCCGGTGAGCAAGACGCGTGCATCGCGAGGATTATCGAGATATTTGGGATCGATCCGAGGGTACTCGAACGGGTCAGGCGACGCAGCATGGACCCAACCACGAGAATTCGGACGCAGACCCATCACCCCAATGGTGAAACCGGAATGAGGATCCAGGCCGTCCTCCGGTCGGCGTGCGTATCGATCCTTGCCCGAAAAAGGTTGAAGCTGCAGCTTAAGATCTGGTCGCGGCTCCGTCGGGCTTGAACGCATCACTGTGTGCGCTGTAGCTGAGCAGATCGACAAGAGCCCTTTTCCGCGAAAAGCGAACTTCAATCCCTCGCGAACCTTCGCAAGCGGATTCTGCAGCACGTCGTTGATCGTGATTGGCTTAGCGCATTCGAACGTCAGGCGAGTGTTGGGATGGTCTCTAAGATTTTCGCCCACCCCCTTAGCTTCCTGGATGACTTCGATGCCTAAAGGGCGAAGCACATCAGGTTGACCGATGCCCGACAGCTCAAGGAGCTGTGGGGACTGCACAGGACCGGCGCTAAGGATCACTTCCTTGTCCGCCGAGAACCGTTCGAGAATACCATCACGAAGCAACTCGACACCCGTTGCGCAGCGGTTTGTAATTAATACTCGCGCGACTTGGCTGTTTACGAGGACATCGAGGTTCCTCCGGCGCCGCGCTGGCTTCAGGTAACCAACCGCCGAGGAAGAGCGAAATCCCCGGCGCGTTGAGTACTGGAGATAAGCCGCACCCTCGTAATGGCCGTCATTGTAATCGCCAACGATGTCAAATCCGGCTTCGGCGCATGCGCTCATATAGCCATCGGCAAGCTCATCGAAATTCTTGAGGTTGGTGACTCCGATTGGACCATTGTGACCGCGAGTCCTGTCGTCGCCTTCCGGGTAGCTCTCCATACGCTTGAAGTAGGGCAGCATGTCGCCCCAACCCCAGCCTGGCAGCCCGAGATCTTCCCAGCTATCGAATTCGCCGGGATCACCGCGCACGTAGACGTTTCCATTAATCGAACTCGAGCCGCCCAAAACGCGACCGCGGGTCCAGAGCTGTCTACGATCGTGAAGTGCGGCTTGGGGCTCTGTCACGAAAGGCCACGTATACTTCGGATCTTTCAACAGGTTGACGACCATCAACGGGATGTGAATGTTGATGCTCGTATCGCGAGGACCTGCCTCAATCAGAAGAACCTGGTTCGCCGGATCTTCAGACAGCCGGTTCGCGACGACACAGCCGGCCGACCCGGCGCCCACAACGATAAAATCGTAATTACGTTCGGTCGGCACGCTGTTCGCCAAGTGCATTCCCCACGATTATCGTGTTCGATCGTAGGCTGCACGAGCATGCATTCCAATAACAATGAGCGCTGCCGCTATGCGCCGGCATCATGCCGGACCGTTATTCTGAAGTCGTAAGTTCATATTGTAGCGGCGCTCTCGCGACCGCTAAGCGAACGATCCGTTGGAGAGTGAAGTGGCCGAAAATCTTCAGGCATACGACCTGTACATCGATGGAATGTGGGTCGCGCCCTCGACTGGCGAGCGATTCGAGGCCGTAAATCCATTCACTTCTCGACCTTGGGCGACGGTAAGCAGCGCTAATGATCAGGATGTAGCCTCCGCAGTAGGGGCCGCTCGCGCAGCCTTTGAGCGAGAGTGGCGAGACACGACCGGGCTGAATCGAGCCACTCTCATGCACCGCCTTGCGGATCTCCTAGAACGCGATGCGGAACGGATGGCAACGCTTGAGTCCACGGACAACGGAAAGATCATCCGCGAAACGCGCTCGCAAATGCGCTTCGTCGCTCGAACGTTTCGGTTCTTCGCCGGCTACTGCGACAAGATCTTCGGCAAAGTCATTCCAACCGACCGTTCCAGCGTTTTGGACTATGCCACTTTCGAGCCTCTTGGCGTCATCGGCATCATTACCGCCTGGAATTCTCCAATCGCCCTCCTCGGAAACAAGCTTCCCGCAGCGCTTGCTGCCGGCAACTGCGTGGTCGTGAAGCCGTCCGAGCACGCATCGGTGAGCACACTCGAATTCGCAAAGCTCGTGGAAGAGGCCGGATTCCCATCCGGTGTCTTTAACGTGGTGACAGGTGACGCGCGTACCGGAGAGGCGCTCGTCAGCGGCGGAGGGCTCGACAAGATAAGCTTCACTGGAAGCGGGCACGCGGGTCGCGCCATTGCAGCGGCCGCCGGGCGGAACCTCACCCCTGTCATTCTCGAGCTCGGTGGGAAGTCACCAAACATCATCTTCGGCGACGCAAATCTGGAGAAAGCAATCCCCGGCGCTCTTGCCGGTATCTTCGCGGCGACAGGCCAGACCTGCATCGCCGGGTCGCGGCTCCTCGTGCACCGTTCTGTCTACGCTGCGATGCGCGCTGCGCTGGCGGAACGCGCCCGCGCAATTCGCCTCGGAGATCCACTGGATGTGGCAACCGAGATGGGAACCGTCGCGAACCAACCGCAATTCGATCGCATCATTGAGTTCATCAATGCCGCGCAAGAGGACGGCGCTCAGCTTTTGACCGGCGGCCGCCGAGCCGATGCGAAGGAGTTGGCTAGCGGGTTGTTCATCGAGCCAACCATTTTTGCCAATGTAGACAACAATATGCGCATCGCTCGCGAAGAAATCTTCGGTCCGGTTCTCTCAATCATTCCTTTCGACACGGAAGAGGAGGCGATCGCAATTGCGAACGACTCATCTTTCGGCCTTGCATCGGGCGTTTGGACCGAAAGCCTGAACCGGGCGCACCGGGTTGCTCGCGCGCTTCGTACGGGAATGGTCTGGGTCAACACCTATCGCGCCGTTGCCGTCCAGACTCCCTTTGGTGGTGTGAAGGCCAGTGGTTTCGGGCGTGAACGCGGCGAGGAGGGTCTGAAGGAATTTCTCACAACCAAGAATGTGATGATTGAGCTTTCAGACGATGCGCGTGATCCATTCTCGGTGCAGACGTGAATAGGGTCGGCAGCGTTTCCGCTGCTCGGAGGGGACCAGACGATGTGTGAACAATCTCCGAAGTCGAGCGGATGGCAGGGCTGGAGTGAATTGCCGCCGAGAGCGGACTCCAAACCTGCCGGCGAGTGGGTCGACCTGACTCACCGGCTGTCGCCAACGATGCCGTGTGCGTCGATCTTTCCGGAACCGCAGTTCGGTAGGATTCGATCGCTGCCGGCGGATCCCTTCAACGTAACTGACATCCACATGGTCGCCCACGCTGGAACCCACGTCGACGCCCCGCTGCATTTTTTGGAGGACGGCCCGGATATGGCGTCAGTTCCGGTCGATCGGCTGACCGGCACCGGTGTCGTTTGGCACGTCGAAATAGGGCCCGACGAGGTCATTGAGCCCAGCCACCTCGAGCAGTGCCGTCCGCTTATTCAAGAAGGCGAAATTCTGGCCGTCGACACGGGTTGGGCCAAGCTGTTCGGGACCGAGATTTACGAACGGCACCCGAGCTTCAGCGCAGAATCAGCGGCTTGGATGGTGGACCGCCGCATCAAGCTCTTGGCCTGCGACTTTGCGACTCCCGATCTCGTTTATCATCGTCGCGAAGTGGGGTTCAATTGGCCGGTGCACTATAAGCTGCTCTCAAGGGGCATCCTCATTTGCGAGCACCTGACCGGGCATGCGGCACTAGCCGGCGAGCGTGTACACTTCGAGTTCGGCGCCTTGCCTATCGTTGGGGGCGACGGATCGCCGGCGCGCGTGCTCGCGCGGCGTATAGCGTAACGGTTCGCACTCGATGCCCACGGGACACCGCTATTTGGCAGAAGCCCTCGCAAACTGCGGAATTCGGCATTTCTTCCACATGCCACTCGTCCTTCCGGACGCGATAAAGGAGATGCAAGCGATCGGGGTTCAGCCAATCGTTGCGCATTCGGAAAAGGCAGCGGCGTACATGGCCGACGGTTACGCCAGGGCAGCCGGCCGGCTTGGCGTCTGCGCCTGCCAGGCAATCGGCGCTGCAAACCTAGCCGCGGGAGTGCTGGACGCGTTCATGGCGCACTCTCCAGTCTTGGCGCTAAGCGGCGGGGGCACCGCCACAACGCGCGATCGGAACAATTATCAGGAGATCGACCAACGACCGATCTGGTCAGGGCTCACGAAAATGAGCGCTCGGGTCGAAAACGCCGCTCGTTTACCGGACCTTTTGGGACAGGCGATCCGTATTGCCACGAGCGGCTCCCCAGGCCCGGTCCATCTGGAGCTAGGCGGATTTACCGGCGGAGTTCTCGGTGGAGAAGTTGGTGATACTCCATTGCCCGATCCGCGTTTCTCGACTTACCCCTCCGTTCGGATTCCTGCCTCCGAGGAAAGCATACGCAACGCCACACAGCTGATTGCGGAGGCAAAACGGCCAGTCGTCGTTGCCGGATCAGGAATTCGAGCCAGCGGGGCGGCGGATGTTCTCGCTAAGTTTGTGCGCCGCTTGAATTTGCCGCTTGCAGCATCACTCGACGCAAAATCGGTACTTCCCGATGATGACCAGCTTTCAGCTGGAGTAGTTGGAACATATTCGCGGGACAGTGCGAACCGCATTGTTTCCGATGCCGACCTTGTGATCTTCGTCGGAACGACAACTGGCAGCATGGTCACGGCGGGCTGGACAGTTCCG
>Ga0157370_10003476_pt1 | contig 18485 bp, 15 predicted proteins | sample C35metaG_FD_113463 | JGI IMG/M metagenome (GOLD analysis project Ga0157370, IMG submission 113463) | Corn rhizosphere microbial communities from Kellogg Biological Station, Michigan, USA - C3-5 metaG | ecosystem: Host-associated > Plants > Roots > Rhizosphere > Soil | place: USA: Michigan...
ATCCATTGGCCTGCGAATGCAAAACAGTTTGCTAATTGGAAAGAAATCAACGCGGAAACTTGGAAAGCGATGGAAGAATTGTACAAATCCGGCGTTGTAAAAACAATTGGCGTGAGCAATTTTATGCTGCCTCAGTTGAAGGCTTTATTAGAAACTGCGGAAGTGATTCCTGCAGTGAATCAGATTGAGTTTCATCCCGGATATACACAGGAAGAAACGGTAAATTATGCCAAAGAAAAAGGAATCGTGATAGAAGCCTGGAGCCCAATTGGTTCCGGAAGATTACTGAAAGATGAAGATCTTAAAGAAATTGCTGATAATTACGGCGTTTCTCCTGCGATTCTTTGTATTCAGTTTTGTCTGCAGTCAGGTGTTGTCGTTTTACCTAAATCTGAAAATCCTGATAATATTAAGAATAATCTGCATTTCGAAAGATTCAAAATATCAGAAAATGATATGAAAGCACTTAAAACTTTGGAAGAAACTGGATTTTCCGGTTTGAATCCGGAGACGGTTGATTTTTAAATCAATTTTAGGAATAAATAAAAGCAGTTTAATAGATTTTAAACTGCTTTTTATTTTTTATGATTAATCTGCCTTTTCAGAATAATATCTTATTTTTTCTACAATCTCACCCAGATCGAAAGGTTTTGGAATGAAATCTATTGCGCCACTTTCTATCGCAGTGTCACCCAAACCACGGCTTGCAGACATAATCACAACGGGAATATTTTTAAAGTCCTGATGTGCCTTTATCATTTTGCATATGTCGCGTCCATCTTCGCCGGACAACCACATATCCATCAGTATAACATCGGGTTTTGAAGAAGTTGAAAGTGCGTTAAACATTTCAGAGCCTCTCTCGTAATTATCAACCTCGTAGCCTTCCATATTTAGCATCAACTTAACTGAATCCAAAATGGCAGGACTATCATCTACAACATATATTTTTTTTGACATTTGTATAATTTTGTAATAATTAAATGGGTTTATTAACTTTAGGAATCTCAAAACAAAAATCAGACCCTTTACCTTCCGTGGTATTCACAAAAATCCTGCCACCGCTTCTTTTTATGATTTCGGAAGAGATATAAAGTCCAAGTCCAAGTCCGGGAAAGGTGTGTTCTTTGCTTCCACTGACTCTATAATATTGTTCAAAAACCCTGTCTTTTTTGTCTTCAGGAATGCCGATTCCGAAATCTTTAACGGAGAAAAAAACATTATTATTTTCCAATAATTTTGTAGTAATCAATATTCTGTCGGATTCAGGAGAATATTTGATGGCATTATTAATCAGATTGCTCATTACCTGAGAGATCCTGTTTCTGTCTCCGGATATATTTCCGATTCCTTCTGTTTCTAAAGATATTTTCTGACTGGTGCTCATCTGCTGTTCATCAACAACCTCATTTACAAGCTCATCAAAATTAAACTCAGAGTGATTGAGAATAATTTTTCCATTTTGGATCTTGGTAACGTCCAGAAGATCGTTGATCAGATTATTAAGTTTATTAATCTGTTCATCCATTTTCAGAGCGACAATTGCATTATTATCATCCTGTTGTTTTCTGAGGTTTTTTTCAAGAAACTGAGAGTAAAGCTTCAGACTGGTAAGTGGTGTTTTCAGCTCGTGACTGGCGATTCCGAGGAAATTGTCTTTCTGCTGCTGAAACTGTTTGAATTCGTCAATGTCTGTACAGGTTCCAATCCATTGTACAACTTCACCATCATTATCTTTGATAGGAATTGCTCTTCCAAGGAACCAACGGTAACCATTTTCCTTGGTTTTGTCTTTGAATTGATATTCTATCTCATAAGCACTTTTGTTCTTTTGGCTTGTTTTCCAGATTTCCATGGCTTTGGGGAAATCATCCGGATGAAGAATTTTTTGAGAGGCATTTTTCCTGTCATCAATTCCTTCGAAACCACTGTAATCGTACCATTTTTTGTTATAATAATCTATCTTTCCATCTTTGTCGGCAGTCCATATAATGATAGGAAGACTGTCTGCCAGATTTTTGTATTTATCTTTGTTTTCCTGAATTTGTTTCTTTGCGAGGACAAGATCTGTTACATCTGTAGCGAAATTAAGAATCGCATACACTTCGCCGTTTTGATTTTTCAGAGGTTTATATGAGAAATTATAATAAAAAGTGTCTAATTTCCCATCTTTTGCAAGCAATACTTTATCTTCTGTTGCGGAGTAAGTTTCTCCGGATTCATAGACATCCTTCAAAATCTGTAAAAAAGGCTGGCCTTCCAGTTCGGGAATTCCTTCCTTTATTTTTTTTCCGATAACGGCATCAGTTTTTCCCCAGGCATTCAGGATTTTGTCATTAGCCATTTCGATAATATGATCCTTGCCTGTATATACAGCAACGGCATAATCCGACTCTTTGATCAGGGTTTCGAATTTATATTCAGTTTCTTTTACCTTTCTTTCTGCTAAAACCTGTTCTGTAGTTTCTGTTGCCACAACACTTACTCCAAGAATCTCACTTTCATCATCATTATAAATAGGAGCATAGATGAAGTCAAAATAGCATTCTTCTTTTTTTCCGTTTCTCACGATGTAAGCTAATTCTTTATAACCTTTATATGTTATTCCCGAAGTTTTGACATCGGTTAAAATATCGATGAATTTCTGACCTTTCAATTCTGGTAAAGCATCTATCAATTTTAAACCGATAATTTCAGATTCTTTACCCCAAAGTTTCAACATTTGCGGGTTTGCTACCTGAATCACAAAATCATTGCCCATCAACATAGATAAAGCAACCGGCGACTGTGTAAGTAAAAGAGCCAGAGACTCTTGGGAAATATTACTTTTAATAAAATTTTTCATCAGAATAATTCAAAAGCGAATTAGATTTTCTTTAAGGATTCAATTTTCTAAATTCCTTGTTCAGTTTACTGTTTTTGTAACCATAAAGGAAGTATATTACCAATCCAATAGCAAACCAAAGTCCAAACCAAAACCAGTTTTCGTGACTCATTCCTGTTAATAAATACAGACAAGAACTAAGACCGATTAATGGAATTAATGATAGATTTTTGATGAAAGTTAAAATGCATAATGCTAAATTGAAAACGATGAAAACCAAAATTGCTAATCTAAATTCGCCGTCTTTTGGATCATTGATGTCTGTTAACTGATGAAAAAACTCAGGCTGATAAAAATAAAAGAATACTAATCCTCCGATGAATATTAATGGAAAAATAAGCTTACCGTTTATATAAGGTAAATGAAACCTGCCCTTGATTTTTTCTTTATTTGGAAGTAATAAAACTCCGCCACAAACCAATACAAAAGCGAAAATTGTTCCAATACTCGTAAAATCCAGGATGAAAGTTTTGTCTGTAAAAAGAATAGGAATACCAACCACAATTCCTGTAACGATTGTTGCGAAAGAAGGAATTTTCTTAGTCGGATGAACTTCCTGGAATTTCTTTGGTAAAAGCCCGTCTCTCGACATTGCCATCCAGATTCTCGGCTGTCCCATTTGGAAAACCAAAAGTACGGTTGTGATTGCAACAATTGCGATTAATGAAACAATAAATTCCATCCAAGGCATATTGAGATTGGTTTTATCAAAAACAAAAGATAATGGATCTCCAATCCCGTCAAACTTCCGGAAATCTACCAAACCTGTCAAAACCAAGGTCAAAATGATATAAATAACGGTACAAAGTCCCAATGAAATCAACATTCCGCGTGGAAGATCACGTTGTGGATTTTTGGTTTCTTCTGATAAAACAGAAATTGCATCAAATCCGATATAAGCAAAGAAAACACCTGAAACCGCTGACATTACGCCTGCAAATCCATTCGGCATAAAAGAACCAACATTAGTTTCTGCAACTGTAGGAAACCAATTTTCAGTGTTTACATAACTCACTCCAACTGCAATAACTAATAAGATTACAAACAATTTAAGAATCACAAAAAAGTTATTAAAATTCTTACTTTCCTTAATTCCCTGATAACAAAGCCAAGTGATTAAACCGTTGATGACCAAAGCCGGAATATCTAAAATGATCTTCAAACCTCCAATTACCGGAGCAGATTTCCAGGCATTAATCAATTCAGGATTCAGGGAATTATTAAGCACAGCTTTTTTAGCTTCTGAATAACTGCAGGTAAAATAATCAGGGATATGAACGCCGATTCTTTCCATAAAACTGGTAAAATAATCTGACCAGGAAAACGCAACATAAATATTACCGAAAGAATATTCCATAATCAGGGCCCAACCTATCACCCAAGCTATTAACTCACCAAAACTTGCATAAGCATAAGTGTAAGCACTTCCGGCTGTAGGAATTCTACTCGCAAATTCTGCATAACACAAAGCAGTAAAAGCACAGGCAAAACCACAAATCATATATAGAACGATAACGCCTGGTCCTCCTCGGAAAATCGCCTCTCCCAAACTACTGAAACTTCCTGCTCCAATGATGGCTGCAATACCGAAAAATACGATGTCCCAAGTTCCGAGAACTCTATTTAGTTGTCCTTTATCTGAATTTTCTGTGTAATGTTTTCTTCTGAAAAGTGAGTTTATCAAAGCGTTAGATTTTATGAAAGTAACAAATGTAATGAAAATACATGATTTTGTTAAAAATTTGTTAATCGAAAACGATATTTAAAATGAAAATGATTTTTATTTTAAATATCTCGCACTAAAACAAATTCAAACATTCATACAATTAAATTCCCTTAAATAATATCTTTTCGCTATTTTCGTTGAAAAGGAATAAACTTTGTTGAAGCCGTTCTTCAACAAACTCAGAATGACATTAATTTTGAAAATCTATATGAATTCAAAAAAAATAATACTTGCTTCAATGATCTCTTTATATGGGATTTCCGAAGCGCAACAATCTCAATATTTTACAAAGAACGAAGATTATCATTTCGGTTTGGCAGATAACCTCTATCAGACCAAAATCTACAACGCTTCGCAATACGAATATTCCAAACAATATTTTTATAACAAGAATCTCAGTAATTCCAGAAAGGAAGCTTCAGCGTTTTTCAGCAATGTGATCGGCGTGATCCTTCAGCAACAATATGCAGAAGAAGGCTTGAACGCTTTTATGAAAGAATATCCGAATTCAGCTTATTTTGCGCAGGCTAATGGACCTTTGGCAGATTATTATCTGGCAAAAAAAGATTTTGAGAAAGCGCTGGAAACTTTGCAGAAAGTCAATCAGTCGCAGTTGAGCCGTGAGGAAAATACGCAGCATATCATGAAGTTGGGTTATGCCAAGTTTATGACCGGCGATTCTGCTGGCGCGATCGAGGCTTTGGAAGAATCTTTCAAATCGGCGGACGAGACAAGCAAACCTGCAATTTCTTATATGCTCGGACATTTGTATTATGCTGACAAACAGAATGATAATGCGTTTATTTATTTTGACCAGATTAAAAATAATGAGGAATATGCACATCTTGTGAAGCCTTATTATGTTCAGATGTATTACAATCAGAAGAATTATGACCTTGCCATTTCGGAAGGAAATGAACTTCTTAATAATGGAAAATCAACAAGTTACGATACGGAAATTCATAAGATAGTTGGTGAAAGTTATTTTATGAAAGGCGATTACCAATCAGCTTATCCGCATCTGAAATTGTTTTTGGACAAGGAACAGACGCCTTCAGAATCTGATCTTTATGAGATGGGATTTGTTTCCGCTCAGCTGAAGAAAAATGATGAAGCGGTTGCCTATTACAATCAATTGATCAACAGTAATTCTCCGTTGGCGCAAAACGCTTATTATCAATTGGCAAATGCGTATCTGGAAACCGGAAAAAAACAGGAAGCTTTGTCGGCCTATCGGAATTCATCACAAATGAATTATGACCCGAAAATCCAACAGTTGGCATTGGAACAATATGCGAAATTGAGTTATGAATTAGGAAATCCATTTGAGAATTCATCAAAAGTAATTCAGAGATACATTGATAAATATCCTAGCGGTACAAAAACTCAGGATATGAGATCGCTTTTGGTTAAATCTTATCTCTATTCCGGAGACTATAAAGCGACTTTGGAAGCACTCGGAAAACTTGACCAGAAAACGAATGAGACCAAGAAAATAGAGCAGGAGGTTTCCTATCTTTTGGGCTCTGAGGAATTCAACAAAGGGAATTTTGATGTGGCTGAAAAATATTTCAAACAAAGTCTTCAATTTAATTTAAATAAAGAATTTTACAAGAAAGCGCAATATTGGTTGGGTCAAACTTACTATCAGAAAGGCGATTATAAATCAGCTATTGCGACTTACACCAAACTTGAAAATGAAACGGCAGAAGGTTTCCCAGAACGTGAACAGTTGGATTATGATTTAGGTTACGCTTATTTCAAGGCTAAGGATTTTGCTTCGGCTCAGGAATATTTTAAGGAATATCTGAGATTCCCGAAACAGGAGTTCAAAGCGGATGCAGAATTGCGTTTGGCTGATACTTATTATGCTAATAACCAGTTGAATGAAGCTTTGGAAATTTATAATAAAACTGAAAATGCCAGCGATTACACTTTGTATCAAAAATCTTTGGCTTTAGGTTTCAAAGGTGATACGATTGCAAAAATTGCGGAATTGAAAACCTTGATCTCAAAATATCCAAACTCTGAATATGTTGACGATGCGAATTATGAAATCGGAACGGCTTATGCGCAGAATGACGATTTTAATAATTCAAATTCTTACTTCGATAAAGTTATTAAATCAAGTCCGGATAAAGATCTGGTAGCAAATTCCCAGATTTACAGAGCTCAGAATTACATTGACCAAGATCAAACGGATAAAGCGATTGCTGAGTTTCAGCTTTTGGCAAATCAATATAAAAATACAGCGTTTGCCGAGAAAATTGTTTTGGCTTCCAAACCTGCTTTCGTGAAGAAAGGCGACGTTGCCGGTTACGAACAATTTGCTAAAACTTTGAATGTGAAAGTTGATACTTCAGAGATCAATGAAATCAATTTCAATCTGGCGCAGGAAAGTTTTGCTAAGAAAGATTACGCGAAAGCTGTTTCTTATTACGAGAAATATCTGGATCAAAGTCCGAGTGGCGACAGTCTCTTCAAATCTCAATATGAATTGGGCGAAAGTTATTATCAGTTAAAACAAATTGACAAAGCGATGTTGCCATTGCAGAATGTTGCGGATTTCCAGAATGATTATCAGCAAGATGCGCAGGTTCGATTGGCTCAGATCTACATTTCGCAGGACAAAATTGCGGATGCGAAAAAATACCTGGAGCAAGTTGCCAACTCAACAAATGTGAATATCACGAATTTTGCTTCGGTAGAATTAATGAAAATCTATGCGGACGAAAAGAACTTTGCCGAAGCGGAGAAATTCGCCAATGCAGTTATTTCGAATTCTAAAAACTCTGCAGCAACCTTGGAACAGGCAAAAGTCATCAAAGCAAGAAGTCTGATGCAACAATCGAAAGATAAAGATGCGCAAACGGCTTACACAGCTTTAGAAAAATCTTCTAATACGGAAGTTGCGGCGGAAGCTTTGTACGCAAAAGCATTCTATCAAAACAAAGGAAAAGCCTTCAAATCGTCCAATGAAACGATTTTCAAGTTAGCAAATAATTATGCTTCCGAAGAATATTGGGGCGCAAAAGCTTTGGTCATTATGGCAAAAAATTATTTGGCTTTGAAAGATAATTATCAGGCGAGTTACACTTTAGATGAAATCATCAACAATTATGGTGATTTCCCGGAAGTTGTAGCTGAGGCGAAGGAAGTGAAAGCACAAATTAAAAAATAATTGGAAGTAAAGACTTTGTTTCTATCGCAAAGTCGCACAAAAAATTAAGAATATAAATGTTTAAAGTCGCAAAATATCTTCGATGAAATTAGATTCTATGATGAATCTTTCTTTTGCGACTTTTAGCAGTTTTTTAATCCAAACTAATGCGCCTTTGCGATTAATTTGATTTTAAATAAAAAAAAATGAACAAACTGAAATATATCGCCGTTCTGGCATTTTTAGGAACTTTCGGGATTTCGGAAATGGGGGCTCAGATCAAAGAAGAGCAACTGATCCTGAACAGAAAACGTGAACCTGAAGTTAAGAAAATCGAGAAGAAGAAAACATCTGTAATCCAGGAGAAAAATTATCCGCCTGAAAATAAAAAGAAGGAAGATTCTCTCAATCTTAAATACGACATAGTGAATGTTCCGCCGGTTTCTGACTTCAAAACGACTGAGATCCAAAGCGAAGATATTTCCCCGAAATTCAACAATGATTTTCAGTCCAATTATTTCAGATTGGGTTACGGAAATTATGGAAAGTTCTTGGCAGACGCGAATATCTCCGGAAAAGTGCAGGATAATGTGGAAATAGGAGCGGACGTTCATTATTTATCTACAACTGGACTTAAGAAAGATTACGAGTGGGATTCCAAAAGTAGTCAGGCAAATATTGGCGCTTTTGCGAATATTTATGTGGAAAAAGGCAAGTTCAATCTGGACGCGAATTATGGTTTTAACAATTATAATTACTACGGGATTTACGCTTTGACGCCTTCAAATTCTGATCTGGACTTACAACAAAAAGTGAATAAGTTCAGTGTGAATGCATCTTACGACCATTATTCCAATGAGATTTTGAATAATGTAAAAGTGAGATCATATTTTCTCAGCGACCATTTTGATGCGAAAGAAAGTTATGCGGATGTTGAAGTTAATTTGTCCAAACACGATTTTGCAATTAATAATAAAATCACCGCAAACGCAGATTTGGGTATCGATTTAGAAACTGTAAATTCAAAGTTTGAATTGCTGAATCAAAATAATTCCAACCAACTGAATTTCACTTTATCTCCAAAAATAACTTTTTATAAAGGAGAATCTTATTTGCTAATTGGTTCTGATTTTAGTTTCCTTAATTCTAAATTGTCAGATTTTACAGGCGAAAATAAAGGCAGCAAATTCTATTGGTTTCCAAGAGCGGAAGTTTTGGTTGCAGCTGCAGATGAATTCAAATTCTATGGAGGAATCGATGGCGGTTTGAAGCTGAATACTTACGGAAATCTTTTGGAAGAAAATCCGTTTCTGATTTCAGACTTGCTTTTGACGCCAACTGAAAATAAATATCACTTCTACTTCGGTTTGAAAGGTGACATCAATCAAATGTTCAAATATGATGTGAATGCTGGTTTCAGCAAAGTGAATAATGCGCAGTTTTTTGTGAATAATGGTTTGTTTAATGATGTGATTACGCCAGAAAGACAAGGTTATGATTACGCGAATACGTTCAGTTCTGTTTATGATAACGGAAATCTAATGGAAATAAAAGGAGATCTTCAAGCTTTCCCGATGGAAAATCTTACTGTAGATGCAGGTTTGCACTTTATGAAATATAAATTGGATAATCTGGAGGAAGTTTATTATAAACCTTTGGTTCAATTTAATTTGGGTGCAAAATATACAATGCTGGAGAAAAAGCTGGCACTTGGTTTCAAAGGATATTTCGTAACAGACAGAACGTCAAATTCTTATCAAATCACTCACAGTGAAGTTATTTTCAACAGTTATAGCTCAACATTAAATACAAATGAAAAAGTTGGTGGTTATGCGGATTTAAATTTATCAGCAGAGTACAAGTTTCACAAAAATTTCAGTATTTTCGCACTCGGAAATAATCTTCTGAATACAAAGTATCAAAATTATATTGGTTACAAAGTTTTAGGAGCACAGGTTTTGGCCGGTGTTAAGATTACTTTCTAATAAAGTAAATGGCTGCGTAGTTCAACTGGATAGAATATCAGATTTCGGCTCTGAGGGTTGGGGGTTCGAATCCCTTCGCGGTCACTCTAAGGGAAAAGTCACTTTTATCAGTGATTTTCCCTTTTTTTTTATTCTGTAATTGATTTTTTATTAATAAGATAATGCGGAATTGATCTGTGGTGTCCGAAAAGTTGTTTCGTGAAATTCGAGTTTCCGTCGCCTCTCAAGGGATGGACGGGATTATAAAAAATGAAACTGGGTGCTCACTATATATTTGACACAGATGCTCAATGCCAGCGGAATTTGCACTTCTGTGGTCCTATACATATAAAAATGTTAAAATTCATCAAATTCCAACATCGCGTAAAATCTTTTATCGAGAGTATCGAGTGACAGCCTGGCATTGTTCTTCTCGCTCAGAATTTCAGATATCCAAAGTCCCAGTCCAAAACCTTCCTTATGAGAAGAATTCCGCAGAAACTGTCCTTTCAGTTTTTCGGGATTTGCGATGATTTGGCTGATAGAATTGGAAACAATAATTCCCTTTTTCTGATTCTGGAAAATTTTAATGTCGATTGTTGTATCGGCTCCTCCGTATTTTATTGAATTGAATATCAAATTTTTAATAATAACTTCCACTTGATTTTTATCGGCAAATATTCTGAAATCGCCATCCAAAGGTGAAAAATCAATTCTGAACCGTTGATGATTTATCGTTAGCTGTTTCCTGAAACCTTCGGAAAGCTCCAATACCGTTTCTGCCAGATCGATTTTGGACTTTCTCGTGAGTATATTGCTGGATTCTATTTGGCTCATCCACAAGAAATTATCCACCAATCCTTTCATCCTTTTCACTTCAAGCTCTTGATTGTCCAACAACTTTTTGGTATCCAAATCCAAAAATTCCTGATTGAAAACCTGCAATTCCGTGAGCATATTGCTGATAGGCGTTCGAAGCTCGTGTGACGCCATTGTAAAAAATGTGGTCTGCTGTTTTGCCTGCTCATCGATCCGTAACAGCATTCTGTTCAGCGCATCGGTAAGATGATAAAATTCGTCTTTAGATCGGGGCTCGGAAAGCAGTTTAATATGTTCCAGATCGACCTTATTGGCATTACTAACGATACGTCGCAAGGGTCTAAGAAAAAACCAGGAAAGCAGATAGCCTCCCAAAAATGCCACTAAAAAAGCTACCGGAAGATAGATGTAAAGGAGTCTTTTTAATTTCTGGATACCTGAATAGTACTGCTCTGCCGATAACGCAAAATCTACAGAAATGCTTCCTCCATTTTCTGGATACTTTTTCACAGAGATCAACCTCCATTTTTCTTTGTCGGAAACATTTTTTGGAAGATTGTCAAAAAGTGGTGATTTTTTGGCTTTATTGTCATAGATGATCCTGAAAAATTCCCCGTTTTTTGGAAGTGGTAAAGCGATCGGATCTATGTCAGTTCTCTGAAGAATATTATAAGCAGATGACTTTAGCTGAAGAGCAAAACTTTTATCCAATTCTGTCTTTGCGTTTTTATAAAGTGAATAAACAATAACACTTACACACAGAAAAAGCAATGAATTGAATAACAATCCAAAACGAAACCTGAGACTTTGATAAAATTGAGAGATAGGCCTGCTTTCCATCGCTATTGTTTATCACCCTTTAACATATAACCGGCTCCAATGACCGTTTTGATTAACGGATTGTCAAATCCTTTATCAATTTTCTTTCTGATCTGATGCATATAAACCTCTACGATATTACTTTCCGGGTCAAAGTTCATATTCCATGCATTTTCCAGAAGCTGGTTTTTAGTAAGGACGAGATTCGCATTTCTGGCCAGATATTCCAATAAAATAAATTCTTTGGAAGTGAGTTCTATTTCTATATTTCCTCTTTTTACCTTTCTCGCAGGAATATCAATTTCCAGATCTTCTATATTGATTTTCTGCTGACTTGACCCATTTGAAAAGCGGCTCACCGTTCTGATTCTTGCCAGCAGCTCATCCCATTCAAATGGTTTTCTGATATAATCTATTGCTCCCAAATCTAAACCCTGTACTACCTGTTTGGAATCCGCTACTGCACTGATGATAATCACAGCCGTTTCTGTACCGAAAGTTCTGAGATTTTTGAGGAAATCAAAACCATTGATTCCTGGTAGCATTAGGTCTAGTAGAATCAAGTCAAAGTCATTTTTTATAGCTATTTCCAAAGCTTCCGAACCATTATGGCAGACCTCCGTAAGATAACCCGCCTGAGAAAGCCCCTGCTGAATAAACCCTGCGAGCTTTTTTTCGTCTTCTACAATTAGTATTCTCATAATCAGCGTATTTTGTAAACGATACTGTCTAATTTGATTTCCATCATCCGAATCGGCGGAAACTTCAATGTATTGACAATTCCTTCCCTCTTATCCCGTTCCAGAGCAGTAACCTCAACCCAATGGGCCTTCATCAGCAATGGTGCTAATGTGATGCGTTCCTCTGGACCAAGCATCACTGTTTTTTGACCAATCATAAATCCCGTTATCTTATTTTCCTGATTTTTTATAAAACCGGAAACATTACCTTTAATAAAAATTTCTTTTCCAGGACTGGGTTTTGGAGGTGATATTTTACCTGCATCAAAAGTTTTCCTATTTCCTGATGAGACAGAAACCAATTCATAGCTATCTTCTCTTGATGTTGCCTTAATAGCAACCATTTCATTCTGTTTTGCTATCTCAAGTATATATTTGGCAAGATGCGGCGGGAAATGGATTTTTATTTCTTTCCTGCCCTGATTCAAAATGATTTTATCGATATCACCTTCCGGATTGGTTTCATAAGCTTTTACTTTACCATTCAGCATAGCCGGTTCTTCAATTTCCGGATGTGAATGAGGTGGAACAGGAGGTTTCTTTTCGCACCCGGAAAGGACGAAAACCACAAAAAAAATAAAAAATATTTTCGATAGTTGATATGTTCTTAGTTTGAAAATCATTGTTTTATAAGCAAAAACCTGAGCAAATTACTAAAATCTGCTCAAGTTTCCATTATACTTCAGTTCTTTTTAAAGTGAATATTCTTTACCATCCACACTGATGGTTCTGGCGTGGATAATATTATATTTTTTCTCGGCTACTTCACCGGCGTTTTCCGGCTTTTTGAAACCTGTGAAAGAAATTTTCGCACCATTTACCAGAGACTGTCCCAGCTGTTGGTAGATATGTGGCGGCATTTTCAGAATAGTATTACCAATAAAGATACCGACTACAGCGTTGCCTTCTTTATTTTTCTGCAGCTGTGTAATAGTGCCGCTTTCGCTCACGGAAACTTCCTGAGGCGCTGTTTGCGGAACTGCAGTTGCAACGTCTTCAACTGTTTTTCCGTTAGTAGTCAGGCTATTCATTCGGAAAGATTTTTCGCCGTTTGGTGCAACATCGGCAATACCTCTTACACTCACGCTGCTGCCATTTTTTACAAGTGCAGTGATCTGGCTGCCCAAATGAGGCGGGAATTTCACCAAAACAGATTCTCCATTACTTGTCATATAAAATCCATCATAGACAAAATCGTCATTAACCGCCATTTTGGAAACCTTTCCGGTCAGCGTACTGATTTCCCTGATTGTTTCGGGTCTTGGTCGTTCCATTCCGGGACGAGGCTCTGATGGAGGAACCGGAGCTTGTGCGTTTGTCACTACAGCAGTCATTAAAAATACAGCAACTGCTATTTTTCTTCCTGAATTTAAAACATTTTTTTTCATTTCTTTAAAATTTAAATTATACATTCTGATTGTTTTTTCTGATGCAAATGTATATTGACCTTATTAGAATGAAATGAAAGCGAAATTAATTTTTTTTAATGTCAGGAAAGAGGCAGGGAGATTTTTAAGGCTTTTCAATCCTATGTGCAAAATAGTAATGTCTGTTCATAAGTTTTTTAAGATAAACGGATAACTGGAGTTGCTAACTTTTTTAGGACATAATTCTATACTCTTTAACCTTAAGTTAGGTTCACAATGGAAGGAATCCATAAAGGAACTTTTTTTGGTGTACCTGCAACCGGAAAACCGATTGCAGTTAACGCAATGAATTTTTACCGCTTGTTTGACAACCATATTATAGAAGAAGTATGACAACCAGATATGCTTAGCTTAATTTACTGACACAAATCGGAACTGTACCCGCAATGTAATTACAAATCAAGAATATTATCTTTTGTGAGGAGATGCATGGAATCGGATAATAGATTTTATCCTCATATTTGGCAATCAGTCTTTTTGCTTTTTCTATTTCTTTTTACTGAATTTATAAAAGAAAAACAGATTCCAGAGAATCATTTCGTAACCATAGAAAATATCTTCAACAGGAATTGTAAGAATTCTGAAACCAATGAAATTTTCGGGATTATAATTAACGATAGGAGAGTCCAGACCAGTTCCGGTAAGAATTCCGTTGACGGCTAAAAATCCGGGCATTAATATCAGATAAATAAATGAAGCTTTACCAATCCAATTGATTTTCAGAACAAAATATAAAATTATCAAACTTATTGCTGTTGATAAAAATGTAATGAAAGTATAGATCCTGTCATGATAATATAATGCAATTCCCAAAAATAGAATTGATGAAATCACAACAAATATTTTTTCAGACTTCGGTTTCCAATCTAATTTGAAAAATTTGTCCAAACAATAATAGGTAAAAACACAGGAAAAAGGAATACAGATAAAAAACATGATTTCCTCAATTGGTAATTCCGAAATTTTTATGCCAATTAAATATCGATAATTAAACCACCAGACACCATTTTTAGTAAACCAAATATCCCATAATATAAATACAAAACCCACCAGAAAAGCTGATTTTATAAAAGCAATGAAATGCCTGTTAAATTTGATTTTCGGATGAAAAGAAAAGATAAAACAGATAATAATGGTAAAGAAATTAATCAGCAGATAGGTATATTGCAGCATCAGGATTTTTCTTTATTAAAATACATTTTAAAATATTTTACAGGCACCCAAAGAAATCCAAAACATTCACCGTCTTCTTTATTAATATGCTTATGATGTTGCTTGTGAGCTCGCCTTATGGCTAATAAATACGGATTTTTTGTATCCTTAAGGAATTTTACTCGTTGATGAATGAAAATATCATGAACGAAAAAATATGACATTCCGTACAAAGTAATTCCAATTCCGATATAAAAATAAATATCAAAATGATTCATAGTTCCGATATACATTAAGATAATTGCCGGAATCGCAAAAATAACAAAGAAATAATCATTTTTTTCTAAAGGGGGATCGCTGCTGTGATCGTGATGATCCCTGTGCAATGACCAGAGAAAACCGTGCATCACGTATTTGTGAATCACCCAGGTAAATCCTTCCATCAATAAAAATGTGGTTAAAATAATAAGGAAATTCATGAAACTTTTCTCTTTTGATTGAATAAAACTTCCAATACTTCCTTGCGGTAATCAAAAATGGATTCGATTTTCTTTTTCACAAAAAGACTATGTGCAATCTCTCCCAAAAAGCCTAACGGAAGCTCGTAATCAACAACATCTTTCATCAAAACACCATCCTCATTTTTAGTAAATTCGTGGTAGTGATGCCATACTTTGTAAGGTCCTTTGTTCTGAAAATCAATAAAATTCTTGAGATGTTCTACTTGTACGATTTCTGTCTGCCAATTTAGTTTAATATTTAATAGCGGAGAAACATGGTAATCAATTGTCATTCCTTCATATATATCATCATTTTTTAGTTCTGTAAGTACAACAAACTTCATTTCGGGAGGCGTGATTACGGATAAATTATTTGCCGAAGAAAAAAAATTCCATGCTGTTTCGAGGTCGCAATTCAGTTGTTGTTTTCTAATTAATTGATGTATCATTTTCATTTTTTTTAATTCACGTCATTATATGTAAAGTAGAAATATACTAGAGCGATAATATTTTATATTCTACATAACAACCCATCATCAGGGATATTTTTTTTCTATTAGAAATTCGTATTCTTTGGTTTATCATTTGATTGGCAGATGTTTTTTTGATTTTTTTGAATAAAGAAAGATAGTATCTGAATGCAAGATAAACACCAAACCTTGAGGATGTTGGCAATTTTTTGATACCTTCCAATGCTTCGCGAAACTCAAATGTGATTTCTTTCTCGATTTCTGCCTTTATTTTGTTGTCAAAAGCAGTAATATCTACATTGGGAAAGTAAGTACGACCAAGTACATTATAGTCATCTTTCATATCCCGCAGGAAATTCACTTTTTGAAAAGCTGATCCAAGCATCATTGCATAAGGTTTTAAATTTTCAAATTCATTTTTGTTTCCATCTACGAAAATATGAAGACACATCAAACCAACTACTTCTGCCGATCCCAAAATGTATTCTTTATAAAGTTCCGAATTATAATCAATCTTATGAAGATCCATTTCCATACTTTTCAGGAATTGTTTGATTAATTCATGATCAATTTGAAATCTATTAACTGTTTCCTGGAAAGACTGCAGAATAGGATTCAAGGAGATTTTCTCTTCTAAAGCCAAAAAAGTCTCGTCCCGGAATCTTGACAGCAGTTTACCCTTGTCATACCCGTGAAAACTATCCACAATCTCATCTGCCAGCCTAACATATCCATAAATGGCGTAGATTGAGTTTCTGATTTTGGATGACAATGCCAGAATACCCAAAGAAAAACTAGTGCTGTACTGCTTTGTGGTCTCTTTGCTTATTTTGAAAGAAAGATCATCAAATAACTTTTTCATAGGTAGATTTTATTTGTTTATTGGCTTCTATTGCAGCGATTTTTCCTGAAATGATACTTGGAGGAACACCTGGTCCGGGAACGGTCAACTGTCCTGTATAGAAAAGATTTTTTATTTTTTTGTTTCTTAATGATGGTTTCAGAACTGCAGTTTGCGACAGCGTATTTGCCAGTCCATAGGCATTTCCGGCGTAAGCGTTATAATCCTGTTTGAAATCATCTATGCAATAACTTCTCTTATATTCAATTTTAGAAATCAGATTCTCAGTTTTAGTATGTTTTTCGAGTCTGCTGATCATTTCGAGAAAATATTTTTCCCGCTCTTGTTCAGAATCTTCGATTCCGGTTGCAATCGGCATTAATAGAAATACATTTTCGCAATTTTCCGGTGCAACATTCTGATCGGTTTTTGATGGACAACAAACGTAAAATAAAGGTTTGGAAGGCCATTTTTTTTCATCATAAATTTCTGTTGTATGAAGATCGAGATCATTTTCAAAGAATAAAGTGTGATGTTTTAGGTTTGGAATTTTTTCATTGATTCCGAGATAAAATATCAAACAAGAAGGAGCAAAAGTTTTCTTTTCCCAATAATCATCATTGTAATTTCGATATTCTTTCGGGAGTAATTTGCTTTCTGTATGTTGGTAATCTGAAGATGCAATTATGGCATCGAATTCAATTTTTTCTCCATTTACAATTAATGCATTTGCTTTTTTATCATCAATAATAATTTGTTCTACATTACTGTTGAGATGAAATTCAACACATTGGCTAACAGTTACTTCCTGCATCGCATCTATAATCTTGATGAAGCCTCCGATTGGATACCATGTTCCTAATTTATAACCACCATAATTCATCAGACTGTACAAAGCCGGAATATCTTTTGGGGCTGCACCGAGGAAGATTACAGGAAATTCCATAAGAGTGATGAGTTTCGGATTTGAAAAATATTTGCGGACAAAACTGTGAAAATCTGATAATAAATCAAGACTGAAAGCACTCTTCAAAATCTTAATTGAAACAAATTCTAACCAGGAATTGCATGGTTTTGTAACATAATCTTTCATTCCGACTTCATACTTGAACTTGGCATCTTTCATAAAATCGTCCAATCTTTTTCCTGCACCTTTTTCTGTCTCCTCAAACAGCGTTTTCATTTCTTCATAATTCTGAGGAATCACCATTAAACCATCAGAAAAAACCATTTCAAATTGTGGGTCAAGAGGAATTAATTGATAGAAATCCGAAGCTTTTTTATCAAAATCATTGAAGAAATCCTCAATAATATCAGGCATCCAATACCAACTTGGTCCCATATCAAAAGTATAACCATTATCAGTTTGGAAACTTCTGGCACGACCGCCTATGCTGTTGTTTTTCTCAAAAACATGAACTTCATGACCAAGTTTGGAAGAATAAGCGGCGGCAGATAAACCAGAAAATCCAGAACCGATAATGGCAATTTTTTTCTTCATATTTTAATTTTTTCCGAAAGAATATTCTTTGTAAACGGTTTCTATAAGATTTTGACTTTCAATATTTCGCGAGAATATCGGTAAATGAAATTTATCCAATTTATCCAGAATTCTGATTAGTTCCATTTTTTCCTTATAATCCAGATTTCCGGTTACGATTTTGCTTGCATTTCTGATTTTCTCCATTTGGTTTTCCAATGTTATTTTTCCGTTTTCTGTAATTTGCAGAACTTTGGATCTTTTATCTGTTTGAGAATTGGTTTGCTTTATCCAGCCTTGTTTTATTAATCTATTGATGATAAGAATACCGGAAGATTTATCCTGAACATTCTTTTTAATAAGTTCAGTTTTCGTCATTTCTCCGAATGCCTGCAGATTGATAAGATAGATGAATTCTTCCTGCGTACTGAAATCCGAATCTGCGATTGCCGATTTGGAATAGGTTTTCGCATATCGATTTATATGAATAATCAGAGTACTGA
>Ga0157370_10003479_pt1 | contig 18472 bp, 18 predicted proteins | sample C35metaG_FD_113463 | JGI IMG/M metagenome (GOLD analysis project Ga0157370, IMG submission 113463) | Corn rhizosphere microbial communities from Kellogg Biological Station, Michigan, USA - C3-5 metaG | ecosystem: Host-associated > Plants > Roots > Rhizosphere > Soil | place: USA: Michigan...
AAAATAAATACGGCGGAATATGTCAATTATTAGTTGCTGAACAAAAAGGTTATAGCAATATATACTACAATAAATAACCATTTGACATTAAAAGAAAAATAGGTACTTTTGCGGCTCAAAATTAATTCGCACTCATTCTCAATGAGTTACATGGGGTTATTTGGATTTTAATTGGAATCCAGTTATAAAAAAAGCAATAATCAGTCACTAAAACACATCTCTCCCCTTGCTTGTTTTGTTGCCCGTTTGCCTTGAAAGGCATCTATTTTAAGTATCATTTGCATATGTAAATCGTCAGCAAAAAGTGGATATACAATTTTATTAAAAAGATATCTATTAAATTTAAAATTGGTTCGCAGCTTGTTTGAACAAAAGCTGTCCTTATCTTTTAAATTCCCCCTTAATGAAACAGATTTACCTTGTAGATTTGGCGGCATCAAAATTCGATGATAGTAATAAAGCCTACGTTAGTGGGCTGTTACTTGGCTTAAAGTCAGACGGATGACATTGACTAGTCAATAAATCTCAGAATTTTATAAGTAGCCTCAATGTGTTTCTTTAGATTTTCTTCACTATTATCAGTATAAAAATAATAAAGTTTAATATCGCACCTATCACTTTTATGTATAAAAATTCCTTTACATTTACTATACACTCCTCGATAAGCAAGTTGAACTGGATATTTCAAATCAAACATACCAGAATCATCTGCATTAAATTTTTTCCTTGAATACCGCTTTGAAAAATGAATTATAGGGTATTTCATTGTATCGATATTCAATTCCAAATAATTTTTATTAACATCCCTTTCCAACCCCCAGCTTCTTAATTTATTGTACGTAACCTTAGTGGTGTCTATATGTTGTACTGCGATATATAACAAAATGCTATCACCAGGCACTTTTAATTGACACAATGATGCAGTCAGGAAGATAGATCCCATTCTGGCGTTTATATCTTTGAAGATTTCTTTGTATCCCTTAGGCAGTCTATACTCAATATTTTCTTCTTTAAGCATTCTGTGAAATATTTGCTTTATATCAGGGTTTTCATCCAATAAAGACTGAGCGGACAAAGAAAAACATATAAATAGGAGCAAAAACAGAATGTAAATAACTTTCATAAGAAAATGACCTGAGTACAAATTACAATTAATAATACAAAAAATCACATTTTGATTAAGCATTCATTGTAAACGGCTCATTATGCCTATGCAATACCCATTTATCTCAATTCTAAGAACACAGCTTAAGTTAGCTTACCTTTTCGTCATCTAACAATCAAAATGCCTTAGATCTTATAATTTTAGTTTATCGAAATGCAATTTAGCCCCTATTCACCTTTTATATTGGCAACAAGGTTAGGTATTGAATACATTACCCAACAAAATGAATCCCTTCTATCGTAGAAAATCGAAATTTTAAAAGCAAGCGTTATTAAATGTGAAATATTTCTCACACAAATACACAATTAGAAAAAACAGCAACCACATAGAACTTAAGTTACTGTTTATTAATTAATTTTAGATAAAAAATCTAAATCCTCTCGTATGAAAAAAACTCTGCAAATTGGATTAATTTTTGTCTTGTTAACTTTGATTACCTGCAAAAAAGACAGAAAAGACAAATCACCCTTCGGGCCCAAGGAGGGACAGGTATCCGGAAAGATCTTCCTCCCGTCAGATTATAAGGGGAATCCAAATGATTGTCAAGTGATAACACAGTTATCCCGAGTTGAAGTTGAAAACAACACATATGTAATCGATACAACCTCCAGCAACAATACTAATATTTTACTTCTCAATGAAAAAGGAGAACTACTTTTGATGCGCTACAATTTCAGCGGTCAATCGAATTATGACATTAGCATACAGTCAACAGCAGAAGCCATGGTTATTGCAACTCCTATCTTACGCACATTGAGTGATTCTGGAAGAATGCAGATTCTTAACAGCCTTTCATCTCGACCAGCTTTCAACAGCTTGGTATCAGAGATCTCCCAAAATATATCTAAAGGGAAAACTTTTACAGACACCACCAATTCCAAATTGGTTCAGACATTCAAGACACTCATGATGGATATATTAAGTAATGCAGGAAACCCAACAACAAATGGAAATATCAACACCAAAACTCTTGTAGCAGATTTAGATTTAATAACAAGTGACGATCCGGTCGGTTTTTATCGAGAGGGGAAAAAGATTACATTCATAAATAGAGGTGTTGCTGCTTATTATACAATTGGAATTTATAGGAATGATAAAAAAATCCGAGAAATGACTTTAAGTGGTATTGATTTCGTTCCAACATCTGTCTTCGACATTTATAAAGCGATTAAAGCCCCCGATACAACCCTCTCTCAACAAACGTTTACGTTTGAAGATGATGGTCAATACAAAATTAAAATCAGATCTGGACGATTAGGTGCCGATGACAAATCAGATGAATGGAGTGAAGCATTTAAAGTAAATATTACCCACATATTATTGTCAGATATTCTGCCATTAATTAATATCAAGGGTGCTTGTGTCGCTCCAATACTCAACAAAGCAAAAGACGTAATATCATCATCCTATTCATATAACAAGCTAAATTCATCCGATATATCTGAACAAAGCATTTTTATTTATGGTTTATTTAAAGGCTCATACGATGCTTTCAGCCAAATCATCAAAGAGTGCCTAACTGGTTCTGCTGCGGAACAGACTAATAGATATTTAATAGCTTTAAAATCATATGTAAATTTTCTTGATTTGGCTGGACGTATTGGCACAACACTGAATTTAGGCCACCACCTCTATTCATTACAACATACCAAAGCCGCCTATGACTTATGTTATGAGGTTAAGGAGGATAAAGTGTCTGTCTGCAAGCCACCAGCAGACGAATTTTGTTATATTGAAGTGCTTTACCTTCAACCGCGTACAGGTTGGGTTACTTTTCAATCAGCAGGGACTAATGCAAAGCCAGGAGATGTGGAAATGGTCAGGTATTTGGAGGGAACCTTTAAAACCTGTGGAGGAGAATCTACTTCTGGCACAATAGGTGCCCTATATAAAATTAAAAAGGGCGTATGGTTTTCATTTGATCAATATGACCCAGGCTGTGCAGAATATCCAGAGTACAAAGACCAAACTTATAGAGGAAGGATCGGCCCAATAAAATGTGATTAAGCAATTAGATGGCCGCTAATTGGGTATTTCGCTAATAGTAATTCATTCATTACGGGTCAAAATGGCAGCATAAACGATTGCTGGGGATTACCAAAAAACAGCATGGGTCAAGTTACAATATAGCCGACCAACTTTATTGATATCAATCACTCGTCAGCATGGCATTTTTGTCGGACTTAAATTAAGCTCATATAACCCACCAAAAGGTGCTTCTGGCCCCCAATCCGGCCCACGGATTAGATCAGCGTTCTGAGCCCCTAATACAGCAATATAAACCAAAAACTCATAAACAGAGGAGGGGGGAAATACTTAACTAACGATGCCGAAATGACCATTTTATCCCGAAAGATGGCGATCAAGTTCGAGCGAAAGCAATTGTCAGTTTAAATGCGGAAAGCGTGACCATTATCGCCGAAACATGCAATTAAACCCAGAAACTGGAATTTTTAAGCCTTTTAAAAATCAAGCAATATCTAAAAATTTGGATTAACTTTCTACTACTATTTTTAGTATATTTGTTATACACTTCTTGCTTCCTCTAATGGTAAAAAAAGATATTACGCTTCAATTACTGGCCTTATACAACACCTATGCAGAACAAATAAATATTTCTGCAAAGATGTCAACTATCCTGCACAGTTTGAGAGACATCAAAGCAAGTGGAAATGAAATAGAGATTACACTCAGAAATGTATTGACTGAATTGCTTCCAACAAGATACAAACTAGGTAACGGTCATATCATTGATAGCAAGCTGAACGTAAGTAAACAATATGATCTGCTGATTACTGAAGATATTGACTACAAATCAATCTCACAGGTTAAAGATTCAACCGAACTCTTTTACTACGAAACCGTGTATTCAATAGGTGAATGTAAAGCTACATGGAATCCCTCTAACCTAAATTCTAGTGCTGAGTCATTCGCTGATCTCCGAGCTCGTCTTTATCGAAAACCTGTTGATAGTAACACCATTCTATCTGGGAATATAGCCATTGGCTTAGATCAATCTGTCACCGATTATCCTTTTAGAAATCCTTTATTTTTGTTTGCTTTTGCTATTAAGATGGATAAGGATATCAGCAAACTTAAAGAAGAGTATCAACTCGGTCCTAAACTCGCGAATCTTCCGGGCATCACAGTAATTCTTAATGAAGGAATTTTCGTGCTTCTCAATAAAACCTTGCTCAATAAAGGCATTATCTCAATAAATATTTATCCGGAATTTGAACAAAATTCCCACGATTATGTATGGAAATTTATTCGTAGCACACATCCCGGTAAAAATTTATCATATCTACTATTCTGCCTGATGCAACACCTAACAGCAACAGTGCTTGAAATGCCACCATACCTCACCTATGCCCAAACCATTTGGGATACGGATGAGACTGATATACTAGACCTTAACGAACTATAAAATGAATTTCAAAGACATTGACATCAAACGAGTAATTATTCACAAAATTATCGGAAAAACTGCAAAATTAGATGCATATGCTGAACCGTCAGACGATATTCACTATTTGGATGCTGATACAAAGAGCACGCTACTGGAACGGATTTACACAGCTATCGGTAAGTCTAAACGTTTTTTTGAAACGGCATTGGATAACGTTGAACCAAATAGTTTTTGGGACTATTCTAAAAATATTAGCACACTAAATAAGGAAGACTTCATAAAACAATCCACTCTAATTACTGAACTTGCGACGGAAGCTCATCAAGGGAGAAATAGACCTGGCGGCCTATTGATAGTAATTGATACAGTTATTGATGGATTGAAATCTATAATCGTTATCAAAGCTGAACTACAGCAGGCATTGATAATTAACGGGAAAGCAATCGAACTAATTAAAGAATTATTCCTTTCACCAGCTAAAGAATTTTTCAAGATTGGTATTATGGTCCACCGCAATAGCAAATCGATTGACAAAAAGGCATTCGAAACTTTTGTTTATGATGATAATTTTACCGCTCAAAAATCCGACTTGGCAAGTTACTTCTATAAAAATTTCTTAGGTTTTTCCACTCACGAAAATGATAAACTCAAAACCAACAATTTTATCAAAGAGTTTTCAGGTTTTGTTGAAACAAATGTGCAAGACTTTGACTCCAGACGCTTAATAAAAACTAAGATTAAAGCAGATTATAGAGAGTCCTCTTTAGGCATTATCGATCCTGCCTCGTACATCGAATATTTTGAAAAGGATGGACTGGAAACACTTTATCATACAAAAGTACTTTCAAAATTCCCTAGATCTTTTTCCAAAGACTTATCACTGGTGGACAGTGCTCTCCAAAAATCTTCGTTACAAATCACCAATTTACTCAAAATATCTGGCCCACCAGATTTAGTGGATAACCTAGAAGTAGTTAATCCAAATAATGATGTCAGAATGAAATATCTGATGACCCAAATCGAATCAAAAAATGTCGCTAAACTTGTTGTTGTTAAAACAGACGCAATTAATCAGAAGTTTTATGAAGATAGAGAATAGTAAAACTAGCCATTTCGTGAAACTTAGCTATTGAAAAAATACCTTATTAACAAACCCGATCAGTTCTATAATTCTTATAAAGTTTAGAACTGATCAAAATAGCAATGACTCAAATGGTCTAAATTACTGAAACCCTTATTGACAACTTTCTGATTTTTCTACGCTGAAAGTATTTGTAATTTTAAAAAACAGTTGTTCAAAATCAAACTGTCTTCTTTCGTGATCAAGATAGTTTATAGAATTTAAATAATTACTTTTCGAAAAGTCATAGAAATCCTCAATTGTCGGTTTGTTCTTACCCCATTTATATCGTCAGCTAAACGGGCTGGAATGCCGTGCGACCAAAGATATCTCGATTCGCCCTTAATGCAAACGACACTTCTCGGTTCCAAAATAGCTTCGACCTTGTTCTTTGAATCTAAGTTTATGAAATTCATAATACATGGAGTAGCTAGACTTAACGATATAATCGTATCGCCAAAACAAGGCTCGCAGTCCACATGATTTGCTATTCCTTGACCAGGCTTATATTCGTTTATAATCACTTGATCAGGCAATTCTTCCATCAGCTTCTTTTCGACTAGACGATCCGCCAAATTTTGTGCCCATAGCGGAAGCAATCCGAGATACATACTATGGTTTAAAGATCTTGCACGATAATCATACTTCCATCCATAATGTTGCACTCGTCGTTTAAGATCTCCCAACCACTCCTGTGCATTTATAATTTGTATTAGAGTACTCTCTTCTTCTTTAGAGATAAAATCCTTTACGTAGGTCAATCCATTAATGACTTTTAAGCAGTCATTTGCTTTCGAAATAGTTGTCTCCACTGGAACACATTCCAGCGCAGGATTGAAAAGATCAAAAATCGCTGTAGTTTTCATGACAATTTTAATATTTCATAATAAACCTCTTTTACTTTAGGGTCAAAGAAGGAATTCTGCTGATTATGGTATCTTATTTCCTCATTACCTGTCCATTCAATAGTGTAATCTGCAAGCAGCTTTTTAAAGTCTACGTATCTACTATTAAGACTCTCATCTGTTACATTTTGATACATAACGTATTTCGGCACGTATGGATATTCTAATGTAAGACGATTTAAATAATCAGCTATATCTTCATAAGGTAGTGATGCACTGGCAAAGACATAACAACAATTAATAATTATACAACCAGAGTCTTTAAATTCATCGAAATGAATCTCATTAAGCCCTTTAAAAAATTTTCTAACATTCGTTAGCGTAAAAACATCATTAGTCAGCATTTCATCCGCTTTCCTTAGCATATTCTCCGCTGTATCTATGCCAAAATAATCAAAAACTACCTCCTGTCCAGTGTTTACATTAAGATAATCAGCAAAAGCAATGCCACTAGTTGCAGGACCACATCCAATATCAACAAACTTAATTCTCCCAGCAGTATTATAATAATTTTCGAATATATTACTCCTTTGATAAAGTGAAAGGGAACTAAAGAAGTGCATTCGCATATTAAAATAACAATATAAGTTCACTCGATCACTTGCTTCCAAATCCCTATATTTCTGATCGAAGTCGGCTTGTCCACGTCCAATGATGTCATACCGTACATCTTTACTCGGATAGCCTAAAAGAATATTTGGATAACCAGGTTGAGATTTCCGTTTAATTTCTGCCAAGAACTTATTTTCAAAAAGAGCCAAAGCAAAATTCGTGGGTTCGAATTCATTTCCATCATAAGCAGCTACCGCCAAACCGGGTACTCTGCTTGCATTTTTCTGATAATATTGTTTTAATAATGGAAACTCTTCTTGAAGCGCTGCATCCTCAAGCATTCGATGAAGCTCTTCCTTGTATTCTGTTGAGAGATTTTTATCAGCATAATCAATATATTCACTTAGATCGTTGAGTAGTTCATTGTAATTTCCATCATCTACCTCGTCCTGTATAATTGTCAATAGCTGAATATAGGAAGGAAATTGTTTGATGTGTTCAGCAAAGTCGTGATATTTTTTATACTTCCTTCTAGCCTCAAGACGAAGTTTGAAATAAGGATTGACAATCTTCGAGTAACAGGTAGTCAAATAGGCGGGAATATCTACTCGTTTAAAATAATATGCCAAATGAACTAATAAGGACTGAATCTCTATCCCTTCCTCTTGTACAGATGTAAATCCTTTTCCACATAACGTTTTCAGTATGAGCTCCAAAGATGTCTTATATTCCTTTGAATCCCATTCCTTAAGGAACATTGTACGTATCGCACTTCTGTTATCACTAATGTATGAAACAATTCCTTCTGGCGAAAGTGCTATTAGCTCTCTACCTAAAACTTCAGGATTCATCAAAACTCCCTTTCTTTGAGTCCAAAAGTGATGTCCTTTATCGCTTCTTCTGGTTTAATAGCACCATTTCTTATTGCTGCGAGAACCTCTGCTTTTCTAAAAAAATAGGCATATTTCGGCTCTTTCAATTGAAGCTCTCTCAACGTTACTGATTCCACTTTAACACCTCTTCTATAGCACATCGCACCAAATACTGATATACTGGGTATTATATCAATATTCTGGAGTAATTTCTCGATTTGGTCAATTTCACTTTTCTTGGTTAAACTGTATATTGCCTTACCATAAAATACAGTGCCATCAAGAGAATATTGAGAATTTAAATATTGTGGCTTCCTATATAATTCATTATTGATTTGTGGAAATCCTCTATAATTCCCAATCTCAGAATCCTTATTTGAATTAAACGAGTATTGATATACTGATTCTATTAAAGAGAGATCAAGCGTCGTATTTAACTTAAATTTCAGGTTCAATCTTTTCTCTGTTCCAAAAATCTCTGAAAAAAGGCGGTCATCCAAGTTTATCTTTTCCTCAAAATTTCTTTGTGCCTTATAACCATAAAAGTAACCTAAGCATGCGAAAGTATATTCCCCATACGCAGGGAATAAAAGATTAGGTAAATCAGCTCTAGATATTGATTTGTCCTCTGTATTAATATTTCCGTATTGTCGAAGAACTGCAAAAAGGTAAAGATAAAACTTCTCTGACTGCTTCAATTGTGGAATTTCACGAATAGCTTTCTTCCGCTCTAAACTTTTCATTAACGAGTTTAGTATGTCTCTTGACTCCGTTAAAAATTCAGGCTTGGACGATTTAACTATGAATTCAGCAAATGATAAAACATCATTATCGGTAAAATTTGAACTTTCTAGCATTCTTCTCACTAACCATTGTAGCGGCGGCTGATCCTCGAGGTTCATTCTGAAGAGTATTTTATAAAAATTTATAACCCTTTCATTTTCTTCAACCAGTTTATATTTGTTATTTATAGCCTTAGCCCCCATCAAAAAATGATCTGGAAGCGTCTTAATTACATTTGTCCGATTGGCCATTAAAATGTTGTAGTTTGCCAAAAAAGAGAATGTTCCTAAAATCTTATCAAAAAGTCTACTTTCCGAAGATTCACCATTTACATTCGGTTTTACCTCAGGTAAGTTAAAGAGTTCATGTTTTTTCCTGAAAAAAGAAAACAAACTTTCTGGGATGATTCCACCATCAGCGCTAATTGAAGTATTAAGCACTTCCTTTTTAACACGCTCATTTTCAACAAGAATATTTCTTATGCGCGAAATAGGTAACGGTCTCCGAAAAACGGCGACCCCATTTGTCACTTCAAGTTCAAAAAGCTCATCCTCAGTCAATACAACCTCCAAAAGCACACTTTTTTCCTCTACACGGGCTATAAAGCCATTTGAAATCAATAAAACCGTTGGATTTACCGATTGTACATCAGAAAACATATTCTGAATATCACTGTATTGGGGAGAAATCAATGCTGATGAAAAACATCTATATATATTGTTTGCATGAATGTGGATGTAAATTGGCAGCAGAGGATCAAATCTCGTTCCCACTTCAAATGAATATTCGGTTCTTTCTTCCGACCGTTTTTTTCCTTTTATAGTAGTTTTATCAAATAATACAGGCTGTTCTTTATCCTTTATTTCAGTATTTTTAGAACTAGTTTTTTTTTGAGTAGAACCATCCACCTTTATTTTTTCCTTATTTCTTAATGCGGGTTCTTTCTTCGTATTTTTATCGTCGCTAGCCATAGTGCTACAAATTTAATTAAAAAGGTAGGTCATCAGTATTTTTTCTATTATCATTCTCGTTGTAAAAATCTAAAATGTCAGGTTTATAGGCATACATAAGATAAAGCTGACCCCGAGCCCTTGTACACGCAACATAGTAATGATTTCTAGAGGCAAAATATTTTATGCTCCCATTTGCAAAAGTATCAGGTTCTTCAGTATCTCTTTTTTTCTTAGCATTATTCATTGCCCAGTTTGAGCTTTCAAATATTGGCATAATTACAATATCGAATTCAAGCCCTTTACAAGAATCAAATGTTATAATAAAAGGTGACCGTAAATTCCGCTCCATGATATTACGATGTTCCATATTCATTGATTCGTTAACATAATAATATGAGAATGAATTTTCTTCTGCGGCATTTGCATCGCATGAGAAACCATTTGCAATAAGATGATCTCTAATAATATTTATCTGCTTATAAAAATGAACTAAAATCCCTATATTACTGTTAGGATTTTCCTTAATGATATTGACTATAAGTGCCAATTGCTCATTGAGTGGGATTTGCATTAGTTCCGGTCTATCCCCGTCGTTAAGTTCAGTAACATCAATATCCTGAACTCCAATATCTTCTGGAACAAATTTTCGTGCAAATTCAAAAATCTGTTTTGTATTTCTAAAATTCTGTGTCAATTCTTGGTGAGCAACCTCTTTCCCTCTTCCTATAAGTAGTTTTCTAATATACTCATCAGCAGGCTCAATATAATGCCCATTAAGATCTTGAGCACGATCTGCTCCATAAGTTAATTTTTCTGCTAGAATAATCATAGCATCAAGTACAACAGGTTTCAAATCTTGAGCCTCATCAATAAATATTTCCGTAAAGTTATGAACCATAGGATTCTCGATTGATTGAATTTTAGCGATTATCGACTCATCCGATTCATCTGGAAGATAGCTCCCGAATTGGCGACTATACCATGATGTCATAGAGCTAACTGACTTATCCAAAAGCCTTTCAATTTCATATTCACTTAGTCCTGGCATAAGAACATCTGCCTGTTGTCGAAAAGTCCCTCTTATTGATGCAATTAAAGTACGGTGATGGGTGAAAAATATTGTATCCTGATTTTCCATTAATTCTCGTTGATACCTATAAATAGAAACAACAGTTTTTCCACTTCCTGGCCCACCGGTTACAAGAAGAGATTTTTCTCTTTCATCAAAAGCAATTTGTTGGGCAAATGTCAAATCAACAATGGCTGGCAATCTGAATTTAAAATCGGGCATAATATGAGACGTTAGTATTTTTAGGAAATATACGCACATTTCTTAAAAATTAATTGATAAAGAAACGAATAATAATCTTAAAAAACTAAAAATATTAGCAATATTGATTTCAACAATAGTTAGGGGATTCTAACGTAGTTATAAAAATCTTATTATAGATAATTACATTACTCTTAGTTATAACTAAAAGTAATTCAACTTAATAAGAGCAAGAGCATATACTCAATTATAGTTTAGAGATTTTTTTTGTTACATCCACCATATGTCAATTAAATATTATTGTACTTCAAGTCAGACGCAACTTGATATTTGCAAGAAAACCTAATCCTTTCAAATAAAGCTTTGAGTCACCGTTGCAATATTACAGAGATAACTAAAAAAATTTGCAATTGTATTAACCTGAAGCCTCCCCTATCCTGAGTTTTAACATTCGACATAAATAACACTTAATAATTGACTCCATATAAATTAACTACTCAGACAAGTAAAATTCATTATTTTGGGCTGAAAAATTCGAAAGCTCATATAAAGGTTTAACTTTTATTTTATTAATTGTTACTAGTTGTTGCTTAGATATGGAATCAGAATTTAACAGCGTATCAGTATCCTCCGAATCATTAACTATCTCTGGTACAAAATTTTTCTTAATCCCTTTAATTAAATCAATAGATGTAAAACTTTCAAAGTCTCCCTTTACTTCGATAAGCTTAAATGAATTATCTATGTACTTAAATCTATATTCATAACTATAATGCGCTGACCCACCAGCGATAAATCTCATCCAAAATGAATTCTTCTCCTTTTTTACGCCAAAAAAAGCATCGCTACCTTGTATCCCCCAATTGCTTGTTCCAAAAATAGTTGAGGTTTCGATTTGTTTACTAAAATTACCCTTAGTGATTTGAAATAAAACAATAAGCTTCTTTTGAGAAATAATCTGACTTTCTTCACTTGCTGATTCTAAACTTTGATTGATAGAGTTCAACGATTCAGTAACAATAATATAGTCTGTTTTTTTATCATCATTTAAATCAACAGAACTCAATGCTATAATTTTGGAATTTTTAGGTATAAAATCCCTAATACTGCTATCCTTTTTAGAACTTACAAGAAGTTCTAAACTACTCTTATTAGAATTATCAGAGGTTTGACATGAAGTCAAACCTATAGATAAGGCTACTGCTGAAATTATTAACGGATTTTTCATCAGAGCTACTTTATTTGAATTAAGAAACATTTGTTTATCCAACCTTTGTTTATTTCTCCATTTTCTTTGTTTGTAAACTCGGTATAAACAAAATCGCCTTCTTCCTTCATCTGTTCAATTATATTGTCTTTAACGAGATATTTTTCTTGGCTAGTATTTACATTTGGTTGGTTATGAAAAAATGCTTTATCGTTAGCAACAGCATACTGAACTAATAAAGTATTAACAGATGTATTTTTATCTTGATCTATCCCTCCTTTATCGGTTAAATCACCTGAAGTTTCAAGTTTTTCACTATCATCGTAACTTATTCTCATTTCTGCAAGGTTCCAACCACTATCTCTTTTCTCAAAAACAGCAATTCCCTTTATGGTAATTCCATATCCTTTCTTATACAAACTGAATTGAGAACCTTGGTCATCATTACTGTTATTTTCTAGTTCAGGAAGAGATGTCGACACATCCATTTTAAGGGTTTTATTTTTGCCAAAAAAAGCAAACCCATAAATTAATCCATCCCAATAACAATCTGCGGTAGCAACTACAAACCCTTTAAAGGTCATCTCATATATTAAACTTCCCTTTTGTTTTTCAACCCCATCAATCTTTCTAAAATTCGAGAAAGCAAATAGATGGCTCGAGGTAGAGTCTACTTGCTTGATAAGAAAATCATTAACTAGTATCTCTCTATTCTGATTGAAATTACAACTGCAAGCTAATAAGATGATACTTAGTAAAGATAATTTTAAGCTATTCCTTTGTTTACTCATCCTCTAATTAATTTTTACCAGCATTTTTCAGATCATTAACAATCGCCTGTTCTTCATCAAATGTTAATCGATTTTGCTTTTTATAAAGGCTGTAATACTCCCTTCCTGCTCTAAACGTCTCCATTCTGTTGCTTCCCGCTAATGCAGAGTCATAAACTGATTTTAAATGATTAATCTTCTTCGTTAATTGATTCTTTTGAATGATCACCTGTATTAACCAAATAGGCAATACAACTAGAACGAAAACAACTAACATTTGTCCGATATCTGTATTCATATTAAATATTATTTTGCCTAAATATATAATTTTTTACATACACATGTGTCGGTGTTACGAAAATTTTGTTTGAGTTACTTGCCTTACAATGGCAACACAACACATAAAATCAGAAATTGAACTATATGTTATTGGCAGAGTGAGAGAACTAAGAACTGAATTAAAATTATCTCAAGCTCAATTAGCAATATTAATTGATGTATCAGTAGGATTTATTGGTCATGTTGAAAGTCCAAAACATAGAGCAAAATATAATCTAAATCATATCAATAGACTTGTAAAAGTGCTCAACTGTGAATTTAAAGATTTATTCCCTGCAGAACCAATTTAATAAATCACAATCACCTTGACTTACCTATTAAATAAAAAAAATAAAACATTCTTTATTTATAGCTATTAAAAAATAACCAAAAATAAGGTCAGTTCTTGAGCTAAAAAGTTACATAGCAGATTTTAATGGTTGTTTTGCATTGCCATTTACTAGTTCTTTTATACTTTAAGTTGGCCACTAGTTTCTCACCCTATATAGTCATCACTATAGCATAATAGTTTCTTAAGTATTTTTAGCAACATACTTGAGGATTGTATTTGATTTTTCACCAAGTTTTCACATAAAATTTTATCATACAAAATTATTTTTCTGCAATTACCCCAGTTTAAATCATCAAAAACCGAAAATTATTTGGAAAATTGTTTGGAAAGCACAATTTACCCCTTCTAAATTTCAGGATTTGGAAGGGATAAACTGTGCGTAAAAATTTCTTTAGAGCCCAATTGATGGGAGACTAAACATCAAAATAATCAGCGAAATACGCACAACGAGCAACCATCGTAACCTTATCTTCCAATTCTTTTATTAAATCTGATTTTTCTACTAAATGTGGCGTCTCCATGAGGCTTTTCATTCTTGCTCTTAGATTCGTTGAAGCATTTGGATACTTTTTGAATTCCCCTCTGCCCTTCGCAAATTTTATCATCTTTAGAACCCCTTCAAGACCTCCCAATGCCTCTACTCCTTTTGCCATCAAAAATTTATCAAACGCCCCTTTCCTTGTAAAAATTTCAGACGAGGGCTCATATAACACCCCTTTTTTCGTAATTGAATTAAACGTCGCCTGCCACATCTCAACAAAGGCATAGTATTCGGAAATTATATCATTAACTGTTGGTTTCGAATTCTTTAAGAAGCTTCTCAAACCTCTTGAACGTGTCCTACATTCAAACCTGAGTATATTTTCATGTTTAAAAGCTCCATCAAGAATCACATCCCTTTTGCGTTTCATCTCCTTTATCTTACCGTAAAAGCTCACCTCTCTTAAAGAATTACTAAAGGATAGTCCATTATGCAACTCATTACGGACATGTTTACTTAAATCAACTAAAAATGGGTAATATTCTGCAACAGGATGAATAGTTCTGATGTTACCGGCAATATCGAGTCTTTTGACCTCTCCCCCTCCCAAATCCACCTTTAAAATTCCACCTATGTCATAAACAGCATCAACTAAAGCTAACAGCTCTGCAGACTTTAAATTGTCCCCCACAGCATATTTTGTCAAACTTCCTTCTATGGTCAGCCCCCAGTTGTCTAAAGTCACTTGCATGTTTTTTAATAATCCTCTATATTTTGTCATGCCATTTTCCATTTCTATCTGCCTCCCACCAAGTACAGATTGTAAATGATCTGTATAATTTTCAGGAAGCTCATCTGTTTCTATTTTTATTTTTATCGTGTCTATCATTTTTATAACTTTAAGTTATATGAATCATGTTAACAATGTAATCTGGCGCTAAGAGACATTTTTTGGCGTCAGATTACATTGATTTTACTAAACAAATCTCTTTTTTATTTCTTCTATTGACTGGCCAAATTCCCCATCTTTCAACATTTGCAGAAGCAAGATTGATGAACTGTATTTCCCTTCGAAAACATATATCTCGAACACCGCATTTTGTTTTTGAAGGAATAGGATTGCATCGTCAGTATAGAGGGTTTTAACCAATCCAACATTTTCGTCACCAAAGCACATTTCAAAAATTACAGGTCCGTTGCCACTCTCTTCGAAAGAATAACCCGTGTAACCGCAGGCGCTTTCGATTGGCCCCAGCTTTTTGACCACTATTGACTGAAAATTATCAAATAACTTATGCATTTCAGCATTGTAGCCAACTCTTTGTAACCTTTTTACCAAAAATTTCCCTGAATCGTTTCCCTTATCAATAAGTTGTAAGCTGTAAAATGCACTGACTACCATCTGCTACCTCCCTTCGTTGCGGTTGCACTTGTGTAGTTGAAAACTTCCTGATCGATATCATCAATCGATTGAATTGGATTACTCAACAGAAAATCGTCGACGTCTGCCTTTTGAAAATAAACTTTTTTACCATTAGGTTTTGAATGGCGAAGCTTTCTGGTGAACGTAAGCTTATAAATGGCTGATTTGGACAGCCCAGTATAGAGACTAAGGTCTTCTACATTAAATACAGATTTTTGACTGACCAACAGCCTTGTTAATTCAGCCGATGCTGATTCTTCTTGTTTCTTCATTTTTTTCCTTTATTATTGAATGAGTCGGCCGACTTCGTTCAACAAATGGACAAAAAATTTGCAAGGTAAATTGATAGCGGAAGGTGCATCGGTGCAATACACCTTTGTAAATCTAGTCTTTAAGCCACTTTTTGACAATATTTACAATTAAAATCTCGCGTTCGGATTTATTCCTATCGGGTGCCCGAAGTTTGAGCCATGATTTGTTCAGACTTCCTCGAACAATCGGCTTTACACCCTTCTTATCTTTAATTAAGAAATGATTTATCATGACCGTGTTCTTTTCCTCTGTATCATTTATAAAAGGGCTTAAAAAATGTATGAATGTTATCAACGTAACTTTATTCCCATCCTTACTTGGATGCGCTATGTCAATCCATGTAATGTGAAAATTCGGATCCAGCTCCATGTTTTTAAATAACATCATGAAATTTTGTTTGTCAGTGTCATCAGTAATAAAGTTATGCTTTATTAAGTCATTGTAAATCCCTTCAATCTCTTGGTTATCCAAATCTTTAAAGTTATCAAATGCAGCTCTTTTATTAGATTTCAGAAGACGTTTTTCTTGCCTCAAAAAGATTAAATATTTAACAGGATCAAGAATTTTTGCCACGTCTTTAAGAATAAAATATTTTAGTGAAGGATAGACTTTGTAAGCATATAACTCATCTTCAAGCCCCCATTGAACACTATCGATTACATTCCTTATTATAGACCGACGTACGCCTTGAGCGACAATGAATTTCGATATGCGATCTAATTCACTATAACAAACTTCTTCTTTGGTATAAATAGCAACTTGCTGTTTGTAAATTCTTAAGTAAGTTTCAAGGGCTCGCAGAGGTTCTGAACTTTTACTACCACCCAAATCAGGGTTTTCGCGTAATTTCTTCTGCCAATGCCTGATTACCCATTTATTATACAAAATACGATCTGCCAGTTGATAAGGCTGTATGTTGATCATTATCTCTTCATGCAATTTTTCATAGACTTGCATAAAGTTAATTCCGTTTTCATCCCAATAATTGAGACGACCTTTATAACTAAGTGCCTGAAATTTGCCCTGTAACAGTTCCGCTTCCTCTTTGTTCATGATATTCACTAAAATTTGGGAATGAATGTACAGCTTTATTCGCTGTATCATTTAACATTTTGAGGTATATTAATGTTGTTTTTATGTCCTTATGGCCTAATAATTTAGAGACCGTATAAGGGTTATTTGTTGAAATAAGCATTAATATAGCATAAGAGTGTCTTGCGCAATGGAAAGTAATATGCCTATTGATGCCAGCTTCCTCTACCCATCTCAACAATATTTCATTGTTCCGAGCTGTATAGTTAAGATTCTTAAACACCTCGTCTTCAGGATTACCAAACTTACCTAATAACGCCACCGCAGCCTTCCCTATTGGATGGTATTGTTGTGCTTTAGTTTTTTGTTGCTTAAAATGAAGTCTAAATACATTTTCGTCATCAGTACTCCTTATCTCACCCCACTTCAGTTTCTTAACATCTGACCAACGGAGTCCAGTCAAACAAGAGAATAAAAACGCCTTTCTCATTAGGGGAAGCTCGCATTCCAATTTGAACAGTTTACCAATTTCATCTTTTGATAAAAATTCACGAGATGTATCCTCCAATTTGATATTTTTAACCCTACTCCCTGGCGTATCCTTGATAATCTTATCCGCAACCGCTCTATTCAGAGCTGCTTTAACCTTGCTAAAATAAGTGGTAGCCGAATTGTTAGAGAGATCCAACGATCTATTGATGCCTTTGCAAGAAAGCAAATACTTTTTAAAACCTAACAAGAAACCCTCATCACATTCATTAAATCTAATATCCTTTCCGTTAGCAAATATCTTAAGGTGGTTATATGTAGCAACCCACGTAGAATGAAGACCCTTAACTTGGGACGTTTCGTCTGTAAGTTTTTTGAAATACTGAATGAAACTAAGTTGAGATTTAGCATAGCTAGATCCTACAATATCTCCATTTTCTCTCTCTGATAGTCTCCGTAACCTAACACCTTCGGCAAACATAGCTACCGAATTGTTATGCGCCTTTTCTTCTTTGCTTTTTGGAAAAGCAAAGACATATTTATTTAACGTCTCTCTGTAAGCAGTTGTTCCATAATAATACTGAAGAATTACAGCTTTTCTACCATCTTTTCTAACCGGACCATAATTGATTTTTATCCCCATAATGTTCTATTTTTAAATTTAAACAAAGTTACGTCGTCTAAATATTAAAGAAAATTTTATTAAGTCAAACTAAATTCATTTAATTTTTAAAATACACCTAATGAAACTATATGCCACGAAATGATAAAAGTCAGATTATGCTATGAACGCCCCCTTTTTTGTAAATTATTTTTTGTTTGGTTTTTGTTTGGAAAACTGTGCAATTAAAGGTTAATACTAATTAACAAAAGAAACATGCCCTCTATTTAAAATAGTAAAAACAAGCATTTGCCATTAAAAGAAAAACAGGTATCTTTGCGGCTCAAAATTTTTCTCTAATGAGTCAATCTATAAAGATCAAAAACGCTTTAATTTCAGTTTATTACAAAGATGGTTTGGAGCCTTTAGTTCGCCTATTGGCAAAACAAGGTGTTCAA
>Ga0157370_10003481_pt1 | contig 18469 bp, 13 predicted proteins | sample C35metaG_FD_113463 | JGI IMG/M metagenome (GOLD analysis project Ga0157370, IMG submission 113463) | Corn rhizosphere microbial communities from Kellogg Biological Station, Michigan, USA - C3-5 metaG | ecosystem: Host-associated > Plants > Roots > Rhizosphere > Soil | place: USA: Michigan...
AGTTGTTAGGTAATTTATCTCCGACAGTGGTCATCAGATTGGCTCCCCATCCTTGATGTGCTGCGGTTGCAAAAGCAATGATGATGGTGATTAACCACATATTATCGACATATTTTGAGAACATTACCGGAACGACCATTAAAGCAAACAAAAGCATTGTCAAACTTCTGGCTCTTCCGATTGCCCAGCCTTTTTTAATTAAAAATGAGGAAAGATAACCACCACCGATACTTCCAATCGTGGTTCCGCTGTAGATGATTATCAATGGAATGGAAGGTTTTGTCATATCCATTTTAAATACGTCCGAAAAATAAGCCGGCAACCAGAACATAAAGAAATACCAAATCGGGTCGGTCAGAATTTTTCCGATGGCAAAAGACCAGGTGACTTTGTATTTTAATATTTCAGACAACGGAACTTTGGACTGTTCCTGTGTTTTTCCGTCCTGGTCGCTTTTAATATACTCTAATTCTTCCTGACTTAATTTTTTCGTCTTTTCCGGAATTGAATAAAATCTCCACCAAAGGACAATCCATAATAAACCTAAAGCTCCAATCCAAACGAAAGTTTCTCTCCAGCCATAATGCGCTAAAATAATCGGAACGAGAAGCGGTGCCAAAATAGCCCCAACCGTTGCTCCCGAATTGAAAATCCCGGTTGCCAAGGCTCTTTCTTTTTTCGGAAACCATTCTGCAACCGATTTTATTGCTGCGGGAAAATTTCCTGCTTCACTGATTCCGAGTGTGCTTCTTGCAATTAAAAATCCAGCGGTGCTCTTCACAAAACCGTGTCCAATAGACGCAAGACTCCAGACAATCAGGGAAACGGCATAACCGATTTTGGTTCCTACCCTGTCGATAAATCTTCCCATCGCAAGATAACCAATAGCATAAGTGGTCGTAAATGCCATCACAATGTAGCTGTAATCTTTTTCGTCCCAGCTGAACTCTTTTTCAAGAACAGGTTTGAGCAATCCCATTACCTGACGGTCGAGATAATTGATCGTGGTAGCGAGAAAGACCAAAGACAGCATAAACCATCTGATATTGTGATTTTTAGGAGCCTGCATTTAGTATTGATTAAGTTGTTTTAATAAATTCTGAACTTTCTCAGTCAGTTGTTCTGTCGTAAAATCTGTTTTGATGAGCGAACTTCCCAATCCGACAGCGATTGCGCCACCTTTCAGCCATTCTGTAATGCCATCTACATCAGCATTGATTCCGCCGGTTGGCATAAAATTCATTCCCGGAAAAACAGGTTGAATGGATTTGATATAATTTTTACCCAAAGCGTCTGCCGGGAAAATCTTTACTAAGCGAAGTCCGTTCTGATAAGCCAGATTGACATCAGAAGGCGTAAAACAACCCGGAATTAAAATAATGTTTTTTGCGACAGAATGCTTTACAAGTTCTTCACTGATAACAGGCGTAATGATGAAATCTGCTTTTGCATCAGCATAATCACCCATTTCCTTTATATTTTTCACGGTTCCGATTCCTAATAAAAGTTCGGGGAATTCAATGGTAGAAATTTCTTTTAGCCTTGTAAAATTCTCCAAAGCCTGAATACCGCGGTTGGTGTATTCTATCACACGGATTCCTGCTTCGTACAAAGCTTTTACAGTATTTTTTGAAACCTCAAACGATTCGTTGTAAAATAACGGAACGATTTTCTGGTTTTTTATTTTTTTTAGTATTACACTCATAATTTTTCAATATTAATGCTGTCATTAATCGTATCGCCTTTTACAAAAAGCTTTTTGAAAGCGACTTTCGTAGCATCTTCTAAAATCTGTTGTGAGGAATTTCCATTTAAAGTTCCGTGAATCAAAGCTGCCATAAAAGAATCGCCGCTTCCTACTCTTTCCTCAATTTTTTCTGAGTAATATTTTTCTGAAACCAAAAACTTATCATCAGCAAATAAAGTCGCATAGTAATTGACTTCTTCACCGTTCGTAAATCGGAATGTATTGGCAACCAATTTTACATTAGGAAATTTTTTCTGAATTTCTAATGCTGATTTTTCGGCCTGCTTAAAAAGGTTTTTATCATCAAAACTTCCATTCAATTCATATTCAATTGGAATTTCTAAAAATTGTTGAATCGACCAGATATTTCCCATCAAAACACTCACAAAAGGCATCAGCGCTTTTATTTTATCTGACGGATTTCTGTTCTGCCAAAGTGCTGCGCGATAATTCAAATCGAGAGAAACCGTGATGTTTCTTGACGCCGCTTCTTTCATTAAATCAAGACATTTCTGATAGGCATTTTCACTCAAAGCCGGCGTAATCGTGCTGATGTGAAGCCATTTTACTTCTGAAAATATTTCATCAAAACTAAAAGTGCTAAAATCCGATACCGTGAAAACCGATGGAAAACGGTCGTAAACCACCGACGCATTTTGCATATCGCCGTCCGAAGACAGGTAAAAAGTTCCGATTCTGCCATTATTTTTCTCTGCAAGAATTTCGATTCCTTTATTTTTGAGCTGAGATTCTAACTGATTTCCAATAAAATTTTCGGGCAAAGCTGAAAGGAATTTCACAGGATTGTTCCATTGTGCAAGCGCAGAAGCCACGTTGTACTCTGCACCGCCTACGAAAATTTTCAGAGACTGCTCATTGAGCCAGTTTCCTTCGGAATCCGGAGCAAAATGCAAAAGCAATTCCCCGAAACATAATATTTTATTGGAAAATGAATCTTGCATTGTATTAAATTTCAAAATAATTTTTCGTGTTGTGATAACAGATGTCCTCGATAATTTTACCAACCCATACTTCGTCATTAGGAAGCAACCCTCTTTCCATCTCGCTGCCGAACATATTGCATAAAAGTCTTCTGAAATAATCGTGTCTTGAGAATGACAGGAGACTTCGGGAATCTGTCAGCATTCCGACGAATGTGCTGATGAGACCGATGTTGGAAAGTGTGTTCATCTGTTTTTTCATTCCATCGAGTTGGTCGAGGAACCACCAGGCTGCACCAAACTGTACTTTGGACTTCATTCCGCCTTCATTGAAATTCCCGGCAAGTGTTGCTAAAACTTCATTGAAAGTGGGATTAAGATTATAAATAATGGTTTTGGTGAGTTGTCCGGCAGAATTTAGTTCGTCCAGCAAAACGCTCAATCTTTGGGCAAAATATTGTTCGCTGATGGCATCGTAACCTGCGTTAATCCCGATTTTGCTGAGCATTAAGGAATTATTATTTCTGGTTGCTCCCACGTGAAATTGTTGCACCCAGCCTTTTTCAGCGTACAGTTTGCAAAGCTCTTTCAACAGATAACCACACAGCGCTTCCGGATTGGAGAATGTTGGATTATTTCCCTTTAAAAATTCAGAAAATTCGGTTTCTAATTTAAGATTCCATTTTGTAGTATCTGGAAAATATTCAAAACCGTGGTCGGCAACTTTAGCCCCGATTTCTTCAAAATAATTGATTCTGGACTCAAGTGCATTTAATAAATCAGAAACTGATACAATTGAAATTCCGCAAACATTCTCAAGCTTTTTAATACCAGAAAGATATTGTTCGGGATTGATGATATTGATGTAAGAATCCGGACGGAAAGCCGGTAAAACCTGAGTTTTAAAACCGATATTTTTTAGTGCTTTATGATAAGCCAAATCATCAGAAGGGTCGTCTGTTGTGCAAAGTGCTTCTACTTTGAAATTCTGAATGATGGATTGTGGTACAAAGTCCGAAGTTTGCAAACTTTCACTCATCTGATGATAAATGGAATCCGCATTTTTAGGAGAAAGATATTCTTTGATTCCGAAAGGATTTTTAAGTTCCAAATGGCTCCAGTGAAATAATGGATTTCGAAGTGTAAAAGGAACAACTTCTGCCCATTTTTTGAATTTTTCAAGGTCTGAAGCATTGCCTGAAATGAATTGCTCCTCAATTCCGAAATTCCTCATTGCCCGCCATTTGTAATGGTCACCATCCAGCCAAATTGCTGTCGGAGAGCGGAAATTCTGATTATTTGAAATCACGTCCGGCTCGAGATGATTATGGTAATCAATAATCGGCATTTCTTTCGCATAACCGAAATATAGATTTTCTGCCTTTGCCGATTCCAGCAAAAACGATTCTCCGAAAACTTCTTTATTGCTGGTGTAGTGATTCATTTTAAATTTAAAATTGATTTTGATTTTTGTGAAAATCTTTAAAAACAAGACCTTAACCGAGTGAGAAAATCATTAAGGCCTTGCTTACTATAAGAAGAAAATAATACTAATTTTTAAACACCACTGAATGCGCTGAAACCACCATCAATAGGAAGTAAAGCACCTGTGATAAAACTGGCTGCATCCGAACAAAGGAACTGTACCGCTCCATTCAGTTCGTCTGCATTTCCGAAACGTCCCATTGGGGTTTTGGCAATCACTTTTTTGCTTCGTTCAGTTAGAGAACCATCCGGATTTAATAAAATTGAACGGTTCTGGTCTCCAATGAAAAATCCTGGAGCAATTGCATTGACACGAATTTTATCTCCAAATTTTAAAGCTAAATCAGAAGCCAGCCACTGTGTAAAATTGGTAATTGCGGATTTGGCTGCAGAATATCCTGCGACTCTTGTGATTGCAGAATATGCTGCCATTGAGGAAATATTGACGATACTTCCATTTCCCTGCTCTGCCATTACTTTTCCGAAGACATAGCTTGGATAGACGGTTCCGTTGATATTTAAATCGGTTACTTCGTTCCAGGCTTCCATTTTCAGGTCGAAAAAAGACTGGTCGGGAGATAGTGTTGCAGAAGGAATATTTCCGCCTGCAATGTTGAGGAGAATATCAATTTTGCCGTATCTCTCTATGATTTTATTTGAAGCAGCTTCGAGACTTTCGACATCCATTACATTGGCTTCCACAGCGAATGCATCGCCACCCGATTCTGTCAGTTCTTTAACACGAGCATCCAGAGTTTCCTGATTTCTTCCAAGGGCGACAACTTTTGCTCCAGCTTCGATGAAACATTTAGCCAGGCTTCCGCCCAGAACACCTGAAGCTCCTGTAATGACTGCTACTTTATCTTTTATGCTGAATATTTCGTTCATTGTAATATAAATGATGATTGATAGTTGAAAAATGATAATATTAAACCCTTTGGGTTCTGTTTTGATTTTATTTTGAATAAGAATTAACAGCGGCCATCACACCTTCAATCTGACCAAGAGCTAACATTCTTCCAAGGAATGAATATCCTGGGTTGTAGCCTTTTTCAATATCGTCTGTCAAAAGTCTGCCGTGGTCCACACGCATTGGTAAATCCGGATTTTCTTTTTCAAATATTTTGATTACTTCAATCAATTTTCCTCTTCCTTCCAAGTGATTGGCTTCGATAAAATCTCCGTTTTCGAAGACATTGGTACTTCTTAAATGGACAAATTTTGTGCGGTGAGCATATTTTTGTGCAAGCTTGGGAACATCATTTTGAAGACCGGCACTTAAAGAACCGGTGCAGAATGTAAGTCCGTTGTGAGGATTATCGACAGCGTTTAAGAGCCAGTCGATATCTTCTTCATTGGTCACGATTCTTGGTAAGCCTAACAATGAAAACGGTGGATCATCGGGATGTACGCACATCTGGATGTTCCATTTTTCACAGACAGACATTATTTTTCCGAGAAAATATTTCATATTCTGGCGAAGCTGATCTTTATCAATTCCATCGTATAATGCCAATAGATTTTTGAATAATTGAACAGGATTTTTGTCGCCTTCTTTGATATTTCCATTCACAAAACCTTGGGTTTTTACAATGATAGAATCAATCAGATCATTATTATCTTCATCAGTTAAGGTATTTTTTAATTGTTCTACTTTTTGAAGAATGTCTGAATTATAGTCTTTTTCTGCGCCTTCTCTTTTTAAAATATGTATTTCAAAATAGGCAAATTTGGCTTTGTCAAAATATAATGATGATGAGCCGTCTGCCCATTGGAAATATAAGTCGGTTCTTGCCCAGTCGAGTACTGGCATAAAGTTGTAGCAAACAGTTTTCACTCCTGCTTTTCCTAAATTCTCTAAGCTCTTAATGTAATTTTCTATAAGAAGATCTCTATCTTCGCCTCCATATTTGATAGACTCGCTCACGGCAAGGCTTTCAACTACAGACCAACGAAGTCCGAAACTTTCTATGTAATTTTTATAATCATTAATAGCTTCCAGTGACCAAACCTCTCCATTCGGAATATCATGTAATGCAGAAACAATCCCCTCTACCCCGATTTGACGGAGCATATTTAATTTGATTTTATCCTTCTTCCCGAACCAGCGCCATGTTTTTTCCATACTCTTCTCTTTAGTTTTATTTATTAAACAAAGCAGGTGTAAAGTTTACACCTACTTTGTTCTTGATTGATATGAACTTAAAAATTATTAATAACCAGGATTTTGGTATTTTGCCTTAATTTCAGCTGACACTTCCATATTATCTAACTGTCCTTGAGGGATCGGTCTTAAATAATGATATGCCTGAATATTACGCGTCACAGTTTGAGGAGTATGATCTCCATAGTTTGCACCAGCAATTTGATATGATGCTGAATATTCTCCCCATTTTTGTGTACGTACAAGATCATACCATCTGTAACCTTCACCAAAATATTCACGTGATCTCTCCGCCAAGATATAATCAATAGTTATAATGGATGGCGTTGCTGCAACCATTGCCGCACTGTTATCTTGAATTTTTTCAACATTTCCATTGTTATTCCATCTCCATTTTCCTGCTCTAGCACGGATTACGTTAATCAAATCTCTTGCAGATACTGTTCCTGTAGCGCCTTTTACAGCAGCTTCTGCTGCTACAAAATAGAGTTCTGAAAATTTAGCCGCATAGAAAGGACGTGTATGACTTGGATTTGGGTATCCCAGGCCATTTCCGTTGTCTGTTCTGTAAGGACCTGTTTTCCAAATACCTGGATATACGATTCTACTAATACCATTAGGTGAAATAACCCAGTCTGATCTACCTTGTAATGTACCAGCGCCTACACCACTCTGTCCAGCTCCTGATGTATAATTAGGTAATTGAGAGTCATCATCTAAAAAAGTTAAAACTGGATCATTGGGTTGTATAGGAAGATTATTTGCATTATACAATGTACCAACAGTATTTAGTCCAGTTCCTTCTTTATTCCAATTACCTCGGTAAACGGTAGTAAATGTTCCATCATAACGAGAATCATTGGTTTTATCCGCAAATGTATTTTTAATTAATCCAATTGTTGGAGCCATACGAACCCAAGGTCTACCCAATGGCTGGAAAGCCGCACGCTGAACAGAACTTACAGCAGTCCAGGTTGTATTAGATCTACTACTTTTAAGATTGGTATAGTTCCAGGTCAACATCCAAGATGCAAAGTTATTAGGTGACCATCCATCACCATAACTTGCCTGAATAACTCCCTCATTAAAATAAGCACTTGTCTCCGTATGATCTGCATAAAGCATACATTCTTTATTACGATCATTAGATCCTAAATTAACATCATAATAAGTTGCTTGCAATGCATATGGTCCTGGATTATTAATTGCAGCTAAAGCTACGTCATAAGCCTGTTGGAAATACCATTGAGGATTATGACCAGCTGGATCTATCCTAGCTGCTTCCGGATAAGTAGGAATGTTATTCGGATTTTGAAGCCACCAACCATAAGTCAGGTAAGCTTTTGCTAAAGATAATCTTGCTACATTTTTAGTCACACCTCCTGTAACACGTGGAGATGAAGGCAAATTATCCACGGCTTTTAACAAATCAGGAAAAATGGCTTTGGTATATACGTCAGGTACAGTATTCCTTTCTGATGTTGTTTTTGGATCGATATTAAATGCTAGTTCTCCCGACCCCAAATCAAGAGGTACGCCTCCATATGTTTGAACTAATAAAAAGTAATAATATGAGCGGAAAAATCTGGCTTCTGATATTAATGATTCGGCAATACCTGCTCCAGATCCATTTTGGATAATTCCGTTTGCTGTATTGATTGATGGGAAGACAGCACCCCAAACCATACTTGTTGGAAATGTATTTGAGTTTATACTTCCAGTTCCGCCGGTCATGTCCAAATCCTTAAAATTTCCATCGGCACTTTGCCCCCAGGTTGCTTCATCTGTTCCTGTCATATTGGCGTTTAACCAATATCCGTTTCCATAAAGCATTCTGAGTTGTCTGTATAAAGAAGTAACCCCTTGCGAAATACCTCTTTCTGTGGTAAAATCCTCAGGTGTATATATACCTCGTGGCTGCTCATCCAATATCTCATTACATCCTGTACTGAACGTCAACGATGCTAAAAATAAAGCCGCAATGAATTTTTTATTAAAATTAATCATGATTTTTTATATTAAAAGGTTAAGTTTATCCCCATCAGAAAATTTCTTGTAGATGGATTATTGGTACCAACAATCAGTTGATTTCTTTTGTAAGAACTGACAGCTTGATTTTCGTCCCCTCTAGAGTTTGGTTCTGGATCCATTCCCGAATGTCTGTAATATGGAGAACCAAAGACGAATGGATTCTGTACAGTTGCATACAATCTAAGATTACTTACTCCTAAATCTTCTAGAACACTTTTATTAAAGTTATAACCCAATGTAATAGTTCTGATTTTCACAAATGATCCATCGAATAAAGCTAAGGTTGAAGCATATTTTGGATTATCACCACTTAGTAAGCCACCTGGTTTTGGGTATCTTACATTAGGATTTTCTTCAGTCCAGTAGTCCACATCCACATTGTTTCCACGACCAGTAAGTCTATTTAAATATCCTGCCGAACCATAAATCGAACTAATTAACACTCCTCCTTTTTGAAAAGCACCAACGATACTTAAATCAACATTCTTATACGCAAGCCTGGTGTTGAAGCCTCCAATAAAATCAGGAGTTGTATTGATGATTTGCCTATCAGCAGGCCCTATAGCTCTTGAAGGTGTTCCATCCGCATTGTAACCTCCTGTGTATAAAACTTTTATCATCCCAGGTGCTGCACCTGTCTGAGGTTCAAGAACATTCAAATATGGATCTCCTTGTTGCCACAATCCTACATATTGGTAATCATATATTGCATTTATATTATAACCAACGAACCATAAATTTCCTTCATTTCTATCTTGCCCGGAAGCAAGTGCAGTAATTTTATTTTTGTTCGCAGATAAATTACCACCAACTTCCCAGCTGAATCCTTCCGGATTATCAATCACAATACCATTAAGTGAAATTTCTAAACCCTTATTCTGAGTAGCTCCTACATTTTGCAATACTAGACCCAAACCGCTAGATTGTGGTAGCACTTTGTCTAACAGAAGGCGCTCTGTATTTGTGATGTAATATTCTACCGTACCACTTATTCTTCTATTCAGAATTGAAAAATCTAAACCATAATTCCAGGTTTTAGAAAACTCCCAACCTAATGAATAATTTGGTGCTCTATTCACATAATTACCTACTGCGTTGGTACTGCCGAAATTGTATGGTGTAGTATTTAAATTTCCAAAAGTCATATAAGGATCTACTGCTTGATTGGATGTTTGACCAAATCCAGCTCTTAATTTAAGCATATTGATATATTTCGAATCCTTGAGAAAATTTTCATTTGCTACATTCCATCCTACTGAAATTGCTGGGTATGTATGCCATTGATATCCTTTCGCCAAAACTGAAGCACCATCAGATCGTACTGTTGCGGTTAACATATATCGGTTATCATACTGATACATTGCTCTACCCATAAATGACATAAGACCTCTTCTCCAATATCCCTGGTTTGCCGGATTAATTGTTATTTCGCCTTGTGCTTGACCTAAATTAAAATATTGGAAGGCATCAATAGGCACATCCCTAGCTGCTATTGATGAGCTGTTAAATCTTGTTTGCTCAGCAGAATATAATGCAGTTGCATTAATTTTGTGCTTGCCAAATGTTCTGTCGTAAGTAATTAGATTTTCCAGCACCCATTGTGTTTGCAATGAATTACCAATACTGGCAGAAGATAGGGTTGCTGGTTGAAAATTCAATGCACCTGTTCCTAAATAATAACCACTATTAGAATTTCTGTATGAAAGACCAACATTCAATCTATATTTAAGACCTTCTACCGGTAATTTTATTTCACCATACAAATTATTATACGAACTAAAAGCATTTGTACGATCTGCATAGGCATCTCCTAAATTTTCCAAAATCTGTCTCGTCTGGAGAGCGGTTTGATCTAAGTTTGCAAATGTCGTTCTCAATCTAGGTGAACCATCCTCAAGATATGGTTTTCCTAATGGTGAATACCCTAGAACTGGTGCTCCGCTAATTCCATTGAAGTCATTGATAGAAAAATTAGAATTAGTTGAAAATCCAACTTTCAGCCAAGAATTAACTTCCTGATCTAATGCTCCACGTATAGAAAGTCTTTTATAACTCTGTAATGGCACTACTCCATTTTGCTGGAAATAAGCAACACCAAAATTGTATCCTCCTTTGTCTGTTCCACCTGTAACGCCTACATCATGGTTCATCATAAGACCTATACCATAATATAAATCTTGCCAATCTGTGTTGACATCATTAGATTCATCTGCACCGTTTGTAAACAATTTAGCATCGGCTCTTAGTTTGGCAAACTTAGGACCATTCATCATCGGATATTTTGAGAAAATTGATTGCCATCCTGTGTAACCGTTATAAGTAAATCTAGGTTTCTGACCTCTTCCTCCTCTATTTGTAGTAATTATGATTACACCATTTGCTCCCCTTGAACCGTAGATCGCAGTTGCAGAAGCATCCTTGAGAACATCTAAACTTTTGATATCTGATGGACTGATATCACCCAACGATCCAATAAAGGGAATTCCGTCTAATACAATCAGTGGATCATTTGAGCCTGTTAAAGAACGTTCTCCTCTAATACGAATCTGCTGCACAGCTCCTGGTTTTGTTGAAGTTCTACCGATATCAACGCCTGGGAGACGACCTTGTATAGCGTCGGTAATGTTTGCGGAAGGAACTTCTTTAAGGGCATTGCCATTGAGGGATGCTACTGAGCCGGTTACGGCTTCTTTTTTCTGAGTCCCATATCCAATCACAACAACCTCTTCGATCTGCTTTTCTTTTGTCGCAGTATCTTTCTTAGTCTGTCCATAGGCCAGTCCTGAAGGTAACAAAGCCATCGCAAAAAATATTGCTGCTCTGTTGATTTTACTTAAATGAAATAGATTCATAATTTGTTTAATTTTAAAGTTAGTGTTATAAAAAAGCTAATCTTATTAAAAAAGTAAATCAGCTTCTCTATTGTTTTTTTAGATGTACATATTCACAAGAGCTTCAAACAATTCCTGCTTGCCACTTTTTGGCTGAGGCTCTCCTGTTGTATGCGCTATCTTTTGTAAATCCTCTAACGTTAGTTTACCTTCTTCAAAAGCTTTCCCATTCCCATTGTCAAAAGATGAATATCTTTCTGTTCTTAGTTTATTGTAATCTGAATTCTCAAGAATATCAGCCGCCACAAGTAATCCTTTTGCAAATGCATCCATTCCGGAAACGTGTGCTATGAAAAGATCGTCCGCATCTATAGAATTTCTACGGATCTTAGCATCGAAGTTGACACCTCCTGATCCTAATCCGCCTCCAGGAAGAATCACCAACCACGCTTGTGCTAATTCCAAATAATCTACAGGAAACTGATCTGTATCCCATCCGTTTTGGTAATCACCTCTGTTTGCATCAATACTTCCCAGCATTCCGGCATCTACTGCTGCCTGAAGCTCGTGCTCAAATGTATGACCTGCTAAAGTTGCATGGTTTACCTCGAGATTCAATTTGAAATCTTTGTCCAATCCGTAGTTTTTCAAAAATCCAATTACCGTTTCTGCATCGTAGTCATATTGGTGCTTTGTAGGCTCCATTGGTTTTGGTTCAATAAGAAAAGTTCCTTTGAAACCTTGGCTTCTTGCATAGTCGCGTGACATGGTAAGGAAACGTGCAAGATGTTCTTTTTCACGCTTCATATCTGTGTTCAGAAGGCTCATATAACCTTCTCTTCCGCCCCAGAAAACATAATTTTCGCCACCAAGTGCAATGGTTGCATCAATAGAATTCTTTACCTGAGTTCCTGCACAAGCCACCACATCAAAGTTTGGATTGGTAGATGCACCGTTCATATATCTCTCGTGCGTGAAAACGTTAGCCGTTCCCCAAAGAAGTCTGATTCCTGTTTCTGCCTGCTTTTCTTTAGCATATTCTACAACAGCCTGAAGATTTTTCTCATAATCTTTCCAGTTGCTTGCTGGATCTACAAGATCAATATCATGGAAGCAGTAATATCCGAATCCCATTTTTTGCATAAATTCAAATCCGGCATCCATCTTGTACTTAGCTCTGGAAACAGCATCTGTTCCTTGACTCCAAGGGTGATGAATTGTAGGTCCTCCAAATGGATCGCTACCGTCTGCACATAGTGTATGCCACCACGCCATTGCAAAACGCATCCATTCTTTCATTGGTTTTCCCATCACTATTTTATCTGCCTCATAATAGCGGAAAGCCAATGGATTCCTGCTCTCTCTTCCTTCAAATCTGATTTGATCTACTCCCGGAAAAAACGTTTTTGTTTCTTTTGAAATGTTCATATTATTTAATTTATTTTTAATGATATATTTTAATTTTTGATTGTAGAATCCCTAGCCTACTGGTTTTTTACATCAGTAAGTGAATATAGATTCGGTATGTTTTTCTGGATTAAATGATTTCTCTAAGATGCTCCTGCCATCTCTCGTAAGCTTCTAAGTATTGTTCTCTTTTCTCTGATTCTGGTTCTATAACTGCAATTTTTTCTAATGAAGAAAATGCTTCTTTGGAATCTTCATAAAATCCGATTCCCATACCGGCTGCTCTTGCTGCGCCCACTGCACCATCTGTATCATAAAGCTCAATTACGGCGTTGCTCACACTGGCAAGTGACTGGCGGAAAATTGAACTTAAAAACATATTGGCATTTCCTGCACGGATAACATTGATATCCATTCCCATATCTCTCATAATATTCATCCCGTATTCATAAGAAAAAACGATGGCTTCCTGCGCCGCACGGAGAACATCACCTTTTGAATGGATATTAAAATTGATGCCGTGGATGGAACATCTGGTATCTCTGTTTTCCAAAACGCGTTCTGCCCCATTTCCGAATGGAATGATACTTAAACCTTTTGAACCGATTGGGGAAAGCGATGCTAACTCATTCATATCACCATAGGAGGATAATGATGTGGCGAAATTGTGCTTCAACCATGAATTAAGAATTCCTGTTCCATTAATGCAAAGCAAAACACCCAATCTCATTTGCTCCTCCGTATGATTCACATGCGCAAACGTGTTGACTCTGGATAATTTATCATAATCCAACTGATCCAAAACACCGTAAACAACGCCAGAAGTTCCCGCTGTGGAAGCTATTTCTCCCGGATTGAAAACATTAAGTGATAAGGCATTATTCGGCTGATCTCCGGCTCTGTAGGAAATTGGTGTTCCTTCCTTCAGTCCTAATTCTTCTGCAGCAGAAGCGGAAACTGTAGATTGTATTCCAAATGTTGGAACAATCTCAGGAAAGAAGTTTTTTGGAATTCCATAATAATTAATAATATCTTCGGAAATACAATTGTTTTTGAAATCCCAGAAAATCCCTTCAGAAAGACCTTCAACAGTAATTCCTATCTCTCCGGAAAGCTTCATAGCAATGTAATCTCCGGGCAGCATTATTTTATCAATCTTATCAAAGATTTCTGGCTCATTTTCCTTGACCCAGGCTAATTTTGAAGCTGTAAAATTACCAGGCGAATTCAATAACTGTGAAAGACATTTTTCCTCACCAATTTCCTTGAATGCTTTTTCACCATAAGGAACTGCGCGGCTGTCACACCAGATGATAGACGGACGAAGAATATTCTGATCTTTATCTACCAATATCAACCCGTGCATCTGCCAGGTAATTCCGATACCTTTGATATCTTCTGCATCTATTCCAGCGTGGGACATTACCGACTGATGTGCCAGTTTCAGATTTGTCCACCAATCAGCTGGATTCTGCTCTGCCCAACCGGGATTGATAGCAGTAATTTTCATCTCTTTTTTCGGAGAAAAATCAGAAGCCACAACTCTTCCACTGGAAGCCTCTATGAGACAAACTTTTACAGATGAACTGCCGATATCGTATCCTAATAAATACATACTTTTATAGAAGCTTTTTTTATTTAATTAATTTATTTTGGGTCTTTTTATAGATCTTCGGATCAAACCTGTAATATCTGGCAGCACGGTGCGAAACATTGCTTTCGATCTCGTCTAATGCGATGATATAACTGAATGATGAGATTTTTTTATGAAAGTTCTTGATATCAATTTTCTTTTCGCTGAGAGCATTGTATAACTGATACAATTGTCTGATCGTGAATTTTTTTGGTAAGAGTACAAAAATGATAGAAAAATCGGAATCAATCCATTTTCTGATTTCTACCAAAGACTCTGCGATAATCTTATTGTGATCAAAAGGCAATTTGGGAACTTTGTCTATCGGATGCCAGTCAACAGTATCGTACTTTGTACTGTTTATTTTATGATCTATACGGCATAGTGAGAGATAAGCTACTGTAATGATTCTGTCTATGTTATGCTTATACTCCTTGCCCATCCATCTGATATCATTTTGATTACTCGCACGGTTAGGATCCGCAAAACATTTGAATTGCTTCAGCACCATTTTCTTTATCCCTGTAAGTTCAAATAAAACTCTGTTTGCAGCATCATCTACATCTTCATCACTAAAAATCAAACTTCCAGGTAGTTTTTTTTGCTGCTCAACTGGAATATCATCGACATGGCGTTGTACTAAAAGAATATTAAGTTTATTCTCCTGATCAAAACCAAAGACAACACAGTCAACAGATAAATAAGTATGAATGAAATTTGGATTCATTTGATTGTTAACATTTACGTAACATCACAAATATAAAAATACAATTGATAAAAAAAAATAAATTTTCAATTACTTACTATATATCAATAATTTACATATCTATTTATTATGATAAGATTGACACCTTAAATATGATAAGCTTATCATATAAATAATGATATAAACAGTTGATACAAGCCTTAAATGTAGAACAAAGTCACATTTATTCATTAAATATTTATAACATTATTTAATATAAATTATGATAAGAAAAACATAAAATTTGATGTAATTTTTTTTAAAATTCTATACAAAAAATGCTTATTCTGATTAAAAAATGTGTTTTTTACACTTAATTTATTGACAAAATAATGAGGTAAAATACCAAATCCTGCATTTAGGTTTTCAAAAAGGTTAAATTTTTGACATGTAACTTCGTTTTTTAATATTGAAATGTTAATTTTTTTTTGTTACGATACAGAAACATTAAAAAAAACAAAAATATAAGCATAGATCTAAAAAGTATAAGCTTCAAGTGTAACGGTAAGAAGTATGAAAGCTTAACATATAAAATTTAATCATAATAAATACACAATGCAAATCTTAGATCTATTTAATTTTATTTTTTTTTCTCAATTATCTATAAGAACAATATTTTTCAATATTTTTGCATCACGCTTTAGGGGTATTCTGAAAAGAATTGAGACAGTCCCTTTGAACCTGATACGGCTTACACCGACGTAGGGAAAAGCAATAAGTCATTATTAATCTGATAATGACTGTTGTTCGGATTTTATCCTAAAGCTTTTATTTTTAAAAATATTAGAATGGAAAATAATCTCTGGCAACACATCCTGCAAGTAAGAAACACATCTCCCGTAGTCCATAGTATTACAAACTATGTTGTGATGAATAATACCGCCAATGCACTTCTTGCAATTGGCGCATCACCCATTATGGCTCACGCGAAATCCGAAGTTGAGGATATGGTCAATATCTCACATTCTTTGGTGGTCAATATTGGTACGCTGGATGAATATTGGGAGGAATCAATGTTGTTGGCTGCACAAAAAGCTAACCTATTACAAAAGCCCTGGATATTAGATCCTGTAGGAGCGGGTGCAACAACTTATCGTGATTCGGTTTTAAGTAAGCTGCTATCACTACATCCAACAGTTATCCGTGGAAATGCTTCGGAGATCATCGCTCTTGCAAAAACGAATAACACAACTACAAAAGGAGCAGATAGTACAGCACAAAGTGATGAAGCTATTGAAGCAGCAAAAACCCTTGTGCACAATTACAACTCGGTGGTCTGCATTTCCGGTGAAACAGACATTGTCATCAGTAATAGTCAAATAATTTATCTGAAAAATGGTCATCCGATGATGCCAAAGGTTACCGGACTTGGCTGCACGGCATCTGCACTTATTGGCGCATTCATCGGAGTTATTGAAAATAAGACGGAAGGTGTGGTTTCAGCAATGAGTTTAATTGGTATAGCAGGAGAATTGGCAGCTGAAAAAAGCACAGGCCCGGGAAGTTTACAGTTCAACCTTATTGATCGATTGTATAATTTAACTGAAGAAGAATTTAACACTCATCTAAAGTTGATTGAATGATGATAAAAAAGTCCTTATTTCCTTATCCTTTATATCTGGTCATTTCCGAAAAGGATTGTCTGGGTAAAGATTTTCTTAAAGTTGCCGAACAGTCGATTTTAGGAGGTGTCGATATTATTCAGCTTCGTGAAAAGAATACATCAACCGAAGATTTTCTTTTTAAAGCTTTAAAACTAAAAGAAATTACTGATAAGTACAATATCCCGCTCATCATCAATGATCATTCTCAAATTGCCGAAAAAGTAAATGCTGCAGGCATTCACGTTGGGAATAATGATATAACTCCGTCAGTTCTTCGAGGGCAACAATTCTTCAAAGAAAAAATCATTGGATACTCCATTGAATATCTGAGTCAGTTGGAAAATGAATACACAGAACTATCAGATTATTTGGGCATCAGTCCTATATACTGCACCGACACCAAAAAAGACACCGTTACAGAATGGGGTTTGGATGGCTTATCAAAAATACGGTCTCTCACCAATAAACCATTAGTTGCCATCGGGAATATCAATTTATTAAATGTAAGCGCAATCATAAAAGCTGGCGCAGATTCAATAGCGGTCGTATCAACGATTTGTGCCGCAGAAAATCCCGAGAAAGCGGCATACCAACTTAAAAATGAAATACTGAAATGAAAAAAAACACTTACACTTCCGTACTTACAATTGCAGGCTTTGACAGCAGTGGTGGTGCCGGAATCCAGGCAGACATAAAAACATTTTCTGCGCTGGGATGTTATGCAACATCCGTACTTACTGCACTTCCAGTGCAGAACACGATGGGCGTGAGAAACATTTATCCTATTCCGATCAAAGCGGTTGCAGACCAGATCGAAGCGGTACTCGACGACATTGTCCCGCAAGCAATAAAAATTGGAATGGTTCATACCCCGCAATTGGTTGAAGTAATAGTAAAGACATTAAATAAATATCCAAAAATTCCTATCGTATTTGATCCTGTAATGGTGGCGACAAGCGGACATCGTCTGATTGAGGAGGAAACAATCAATACAATCGTAGAGAAGTTATTCCCTATTGCAGATATCATCACACCCAATATGGATGAAGCTTCGATACTTGCAGGAATGGATGTGAAAACTTTAGAAGATATGCAGGCTGCAGGAAAAAAGATTTTGAAATCCGGCTGTAAAAATATATTGCTGAAAGGAGGACATCAAGAGTCACCAACTGTAACTTCTATATTTTTTGAAGAATATGGCAAACAATATTTCTTTGAAACCGAAAAGTTTATCACTAAAAACACCCACGGTTCCGGCTGTACACTTTCGTCGGCAATTGCAGCTTACCTTGCACGAGGTGAAGATTTATACCAAGCAGTAGAATTCGCACAACAATATGTTTTCGACGCAATCAAAAATGGAAAAGATGTAGTTACCGGAAATGGAAACGGCCCTTTGAATCACTTTTTTAACCCAAATAAATTAATTAAAAATGACCTGGTCTGAATTAACCTGGAAACAAACCGAAAATAGATATCAGTCTATTCTGAAAATGCCATTCGTTTCCGAATTAGCAAACGGTACTTTACCAAAAGAAAAATTTCAATTTTATATGGCTCAGGATTCTTTGTATCTCGAACACTTTGGAAGAGCCTTGGCATTAATTGCTGCGAGAGCGAACAACATTAACCACACTTTAAAGTACCTAAAATATGCGGAAACTGCAATTGTCGTAGAAAATATACTGCACGAATCTTATTTTAAAGACTTCGGTTTAACAGAAAAAGGCGAGATACAACCTGCGTGTCATCATTATATTCACTTCCTTAAGAGTACAGCGGCATTGGAATCAGTAGAGATTGCAATGGCAGCCGTACTACCCTGCTTTTGGATTTACAAAAAAGTAGGAGATCATATTTACAATAACCTTAAATCAGAAA
>Ga0157370_10003482_pt1 | contig 18467 bp, 11 predicted proteins | sample C35metaG_FD_113463 | JGI IMG/M metagenome (GOLD analysis project Ga0157370, IMG submission 113463) | Corn rhizosphere microbial communities from Kellogg Biological Station, Michigan, USA - C3-5 metaG | ecosystem: Host-associated > Plants > Roots > Rhizosphere > Soil | place: USA: Michigan...
CGTTGCGCAACGTCTACTCGACGATCATCACCCAGCCGGACTTCGTCGCCTGCAGCCTCGTCGCTGCATCCGGAGATATTCCGAATCTGCAGATGCGTATTCGCGGGCCCGGCCAAGCGTTCGACGGAACCACGGTCTGGCCCTCGACCGTCCCTTACACCAGCGGCGGTGCCGGCAAGCAGACCTTCTATATCTCGACCGGTCCGCGCAACGCCGTCGATCTAGGCACTGCGACACGGTGGTTTATCGACGTTGAGACGGTCAGCAGCTACGCCGGTCCGACGATCAAATACGGCATCACCTGCCAATCCGGGAATGGTACCGAGGTCCCGTGGTTCCGTGGAACTGCGTCGTACGTGAGCTCGTTCTAATTTCGGGGCATTCGCGCGATACGAGGCCGTATCGACGCCGTCCCGACAGTGGCGGTGACGCGTTCCGCCAGGGACGAGTGAACGAGTGCCGAACTGTGTATCCGCGCTGCCTGGATCTTCGGGGCTGCGCGGGAGGTACGGGGCGAAACTGGACACGCCCAATGCCAGCGACGATTACGGGTGTCGCGTTCGCGCATGCTCAGCAATTGGCCGATTCCGTTCGTTGAAGTAATGCCATCGTTGTGCCGCGGAAGCGGAGCGCTGACACTCCAAGGCTCGCGCCCCACACTGCGGGCAGCTGTCTCACGGACGCTCGGCGGACTTGCAAGGTTGGCGCGCGGGAGGGTCCGTGTGGGGCTTGCGGCATCACTGCAAGCGCGCGAGCCAGTGAGAGTGGCTTGGTCCGTCGAGATTGAGCAACGATCGCGCAGTTCGTCGCCGCAAGCGACAACGGATGTGCGATCCGGAAGTGACCAATTCGTCTGGAATCGTCCTCGATGATGAGCGACGATTTGACCTCGACGACCATTCCTGCCACGTTGCCGACGGGCTATTCCCGCCCCAACCGATGAGTTGCCTCGAGCATCCGGCTCGTCGCGAACACCACCGATTCGTCCGTCGGTGAAATGCCGCGCGATGAGTGACCACCATCTGATCGATGTCCGCCAGCGGATCGCCGAATCCTCTGTCGAAGAGCTCTGCGCTACGGCCGACGAGTACTTCTCCCGGCTGGAGAATTGGGATTACCTGCTATCCAAGTCGCTCGCTCAGGTCAATGAGGCGCCCGAGCTTCTGCAGTGCTTCGCGCACGTCGTACAGGGCCTTGAGCTCGCGCCTGATATGGTAGTGCTCGACTTCGGCGCGGGGGCTTGCTGGACGTCACGCTTCCTGTCGCAGATGGGCGTGAGCGTAATCGCGCTCGATGTCTCGGAGAGCGCGCTTCGCGTTGGGGAGGAGCTCTATAGAAGGTTGCCTCCTATCGGACACCAGCCGGCGCCCCGATTCATGCAATTCGACGGGCGGCGAATCGCGCTGGCGGACGAGAGCGTCGACAGAATCACCTGTTGGGAAGCGTTTCATCACGTGCCGAACCCGGCCGATGTATTGACGGAAATGGCGCGCGTTCTCAAGCCCGGGGGAATCGCCGGATTCTCCGAGCCCGGGCCCACGCATTCGCGCTCGGCACAGTCGCAGACGGAGATGAGAAATCATCACGTCATCGAAAACGACGTCATCGTCGAGGACATCTGGCGCGATGCTGTCGCTGCGGGATTCTGCGATATGCATATCGCAGTCTTTACGCCACGTCCGCCGCTGCTGCGGATCGACGAGTTTCTGCGCTTCACGTCGGGACCCGACGAGATTGCGTGCCGTCGCCTCGTCGACGAATTGCGGCGCTATCTGCCCGGGCGACGACTGTTCTTCCTCTCCAAAGCTGGTGTGGCGCAGGCAATCGACAGTCGGCGGCGTGACGGACTGGCGGCGCGGATTCGAGTCGACCTAACGCAAGGATCTGTTTCCGACCGCCTGCACGTTCGGGCGCAGATTCGCAACACCGGGCGTTCGACATGGCTCGGGAAATCGGCGCGGGTGGGCGCCGTACATTTCGGCGCCCACCTGTACGGCCACGCCGGGAAGCTGCTTTCCCACGGATTCCATATTCATTACGGACTCGGAGGTGACGACCCGGAGGCGGCGATTCCGCCTGGTGGTTCACGGGAGTTCGAATTCGAAATGCAATCTCCCCAGGCCGGCGACTATGTGTTCGAGTTCGACGTCGTGAGCAGCGGTATCACCTGGTTCGCCAACTGTGGAACGCAACCCATGCGGATCGCATGGCGCGTCCGTGAGGCGCCGTCGTAGACCGGCCAACGCCCAATCGATGACGATCGTCCCTGTTCAGCAACGAGCGTGAATGGCCTCACGTGCGCCGGCGGATGTTCACTCCGCGCGCGTCGTGCCGCCGCGCCGTTGCAAGTAGCCGACCTGCGGCAATCAAGCACAGTTCCCCGCCCGTGATCCACAGTCTCGCCGCGACCGCGATTACGATCGCCGAATCGAAAGGCACGTAGCTCGCAAGCAGCCAGACAAGTACGCCGTCCCGGACGCCGAGCCCGGCGGGCACGATCACGGCCGCCATCCCGGCGAGGCCCGCGGCGCAGAGACTTCCGACGAATACGGGGATCAGACTCGCCGGCACGGACGTGAATCCCTGCGCAAGGACGTAGCATCCGACACCCAAAGTGAGACTGGCGGCCAGATTGAGCGTGAGTGCCTGCACGCGCGTGCCGATCGGGACGGCAAGGTCAAGGTCCCGTCTGATTACTCGTCGGGCGAGACGCGTCATCAGCACGGTGACCGCGGGAGAGATCGTGACTGCAATTGCCAGCAAGCTTGCGCCAGCGAGCCCAGCGACAACGCTCATGGGTACTCGCGTGTCCGCCCAGCACAGAAACGTCGCAGCGATCGCACCCGCAGCCGCGATCCCCGCAAGCGATTCCAGAACGAATGCCGATGCAACGGCAGCGCTGCTCGCTCGCGCATCGCGATAGAGATAGAAGCGCCCCGCGGCCTGCCAGATCTTCCCGGGTAGATACTTCCCGAGCAAGCTCAAGCACCACCTTGCGACGTCGATGCGCAGGGACGTATCCGTTTGCGCGGCGTGCGAGAGGACGTGCCATCCGAGAGCCTGAGCGGTGTAGGCGACGACCAGCAGCGCGAACGCCCCGATCACGGGAAATGCGCGAACGCGCGCCAAGCTCATGCTTGCATCACGCCACGCATCCGCAAAGTGCACGAGCAGGACCGCGAAGATAGCTACGCCCGCGACCCATCCTGCGGTCGAGAACGCGGCGCTACTTCGCGCCGAACCGTGCCACCAGCGATACGTGACGTTCACCAATGATCCGCCAATCGAATTGACATGCAAACGCACGCGCCTGCCGACCAACCAAGGTCAACGCGCTCCGGTCGCGAAGTATCGCGGTCAATCCCTCGATCCACGCAGCGGCATTCCCGGCGGGAAGATGCCAACCGTTCGTCCCGGGAACCACCGAATCGCACAATCCCTCGAGCTCGGAGGCCGCCACAGGTTTGCCCATGGCGCTGGCCTCGAGTGCAACCAGTCCGAATCCCTCGACGTCCCCACCAACCGAGATGTTCGGCATCACGACGAGGTCGCAGCGGTCGTAGAGCGCCCATTTCGCGGGCTCCGGTACCTTGCCCATCATCCGCAGATGCGACTGAATGCCGGCCGCACGCACAGCATCGGTGATCGCCTGGTCTTCCGGCCCTTCGCCGGCGACGACCAGGACAAGTTCCGGAAAGCGGAGGCAAAGTGCTGGCATCACCTCACGTATGAACCACGCTGCACCCTTGCGAACAACAAGACGACCGACGTATGCGATAACCGGATCACCCTCGATTGGCAAGGCCTCAAACTCGGGCGGAGGAAGCGCGATACCGACCGGAATAACCTCGATGAGGTTCTCCCTCACCCCAAGGGCCTGCAGTCGACGTCGGACATGCGCTGAGATGCACACGTACACGTCGCATTGTTCCAGGAAGAACCTGCTGAGGTAGGCCTGGTAGAGATGACTCGGCCACTCGATGTCGAGCCCATGTACGGTTACCAGCACCGGTACGCCGAACCTCCGCGCGAGCGCACCAAGGACCGCGAGTGCGGGATCGCCGAGGTACAGGGCCGAAATACGCTTGGAAACTAGACCGACCAGCACGCGGCCGAGCGCATACGGCAGGAACCAGACGAGTCCCAGCTTGCTTCCCCCGAACGCGACGACCGTCGTCGGGCGGGCCCGACGAAGCGCTTGAGCGAGATGAAAGGACAACGACTCCATGCCCCCCACGGAAGGGGGATGCTTGCGCGACACAACCCAGACGTTTCGCCGTTCGGGGCGCCGCATCGCTCTTACGACCGGTCCCACTCGCGGCGCCTTTGCTGCGCCTGGATTTCTTCGAGCAAGCGTCGATTGATTGCAATGAGCTCCGCGATGACGCCGATTGCGCCGAGGATGGCGGCCAGCACGATCAGCACGGCCGCGAGGATGAGGGACTGCACGTGGCCCGCGGTCCCGCCGCCCGTGACGAAGTACCAGGTGAACCGAAGACCGACGAGCAGACCGCCGAGCGCGAGAATCAGCCCTGGAATCGCAAAGAACCGGAATGGCCTGTAGATAACGTAGGCGTGAACGATCGAGACCATCGCGCGCAGCACGTAATCCGCGCTGCCGCGGGCCAGACGCGAGCGACGTGTCGGGGGATTGACACGCACGGGAACCGACCGCACGACGAGCCGCCGCCGCCCCGCCTGCACGAGGGTCTCCAGCGTGTACGTGTAACGCGAAAAGACGTTGAGCACGAGCGCCGCTTCGCGCGCGTACGCGCGAAATCCGCTGGTCGCGTCGGGAACGGCAACTCCCGACAGGGCGCGCACGACCGCGCTGCCTGCTCGCTGGAGCCATTTCTTCAGCGGGGTGAAACTGGCGATTTCCGCGATCGGGCGAGCACCGACCACGATCTGTGCCTCGCGCGCGAGGATCGGCGCAACGAGTGCGCCGATGTCGTCCGCGCAATATTGATTGTCACCATCGGTGTTGACGACGACGTCAGCACCGGCACGTAACGCCGTCTCGATACCTACGCTGAACGCGTGGCTCAGGCCGCGGCGCTCCGGTACCCGAACGATGTGCGTGGCGCCGTGTACCCGGGCAACCTCCGCAGTACCGTCCGTGCTGCCGTCGTCGACGACCAGCCATTCGACGCTGCCGAATCCTTCCAGATTCCGCGGCAATGCGAGCAAAGTCGCGGGGAGCTGCGCGGCCTCGTTATGGCACGGGAGCTGAATCACAAGCTTCATTGTTTGCCGGAAGTTCTTTCCAGTGCCAGGCAAAGCCGAAAGTGGAACCACCGTCCAACCAGCGGCAGCGGTCCGAGCATACGGTCGATTCTGCCGAACGCAGGATAGGTCGACGGCAGTACGAATCGCTGCCTGATCCGCCACCACGGCGCGGGGAACGCTCTCGAGCATTGCGCCTCGTCGCGCACGGCGATATGGCCGGGAGTCTGACGTAGAATCAACCCGTGACGCTTCATCCGCTCCACATAGTGGGAGCCGCATGGGGTATAGATCGCCAACGTGCCGCCGGGTCTGAGTACCCGCCAGATCTCGCGCTGAACTCGATCGAGCGTCGCGTCACCGACATGCTCGACGAAATCGATGGCCATGGCTTTGTCGAACGTTCCGGCGGGGAACACGTCGAGCGCGGCAGCATCTGTCCGAACAAAGGCCACATTCGGGATTCCCTGCGCACGCGTTGTTGCAAACGCAATCGCCTCGGCTGCACTGTCGATTCCGATGACCCGCGCTACGAACGGGGCGAGCCGGAGCGCGTGCTCGCCTCCCGCAGATCCGACGTCCAGCACAACGTCCTCCGCCGCTGGATCGAGCATTCGGATGATCGCCTGCCAGCGCGTCGCGAACTTGCGGCGATTGTTCCGGAACCAGTGCCTCTGATGCAGCGTCCGGGCGTAGTAGGCACGCGTGTAGACCGACGCATCGTCGGTCGATGCGTTCGATGCTTCTGCGCGGCCGGCGTCTCCGCGTCTGCTCAAGACGGGCCCGTCCAAGCCTTAAATGATTTCGACTTCCGGAAACGGAAATATCATCTTCCCGCCTCTCGCAAAGAATTCGCGCTCGCGCCGGACGATTCCCTCCTTGAAGTGCCAGGGTAGCACCAGGAAGTAATCGGGACGCATTGCTCGCGCGTCCGCCTCCGAAACGATTGGAATGTGGCTGCCCGGGGTCACGCAACCGAACTTGTCTTCGTTCACTTCGGCGATCGCCTCGATATCGCGGCTCGTGAAGCCGCAGAACTGAAGCAGAACGTTGCCCTTCGTCGACGCCCCGTAGCCGAGAATTCGCTTGCCATCGGCGGCCAGCGAGCGAATCAGGCGAATCAGGTCGTCCCGATGTCTGAAAACCCGCTCCTCGAAGTCCCTGTACGGTCGCGGTGTGGCCAGACCCATCCGCTCTTCCTGCGAGACCATCCAGTCGATAAGCGTCCGATTGGCCGGAAGGCTGCGGTTGCCCGCTTTCGCGGCGGTGACCGCGAAGCTACCCCCATTGACCGCGTTCATCGCGACGTCGACGACCTTCAAGCCTCCGGCATCGAGAATGGCCTGAAGAGATCGGAGCGAGTAATACTCGAGATGCTCGTGGCAGATCGTGTCGTAGCAATTCATCCGCAACATCGACGGCATGTAGCTCTGCTCCAGGTGCCAGATGCCATCATCGTGCAGTATCGATTCGATCTGCCTCGCGAACTCGACCGGCTTCTCCAGATCGTAAAACATCGCAATCGACGTGATGATTCGGGCGGGCGTATTCGTTACGGAGCGATACGCTTCGGCCGAAAAGAAATCGGGGATCAGCCTGATTTCCGGAGGGTAATAGCTCTGGAACTTGTCGCCGGTCGGGTCTATGCCGATCCGCGTCACACCGCGCGCCGAATAAGCCTTGAGTGTCGTGCCGTCGTTGCTCCCGATGTCCAGCACCACGTCACCCGCCGCGATTGGGGCGAAACGCTGGAGATATCCGACCTTGTTCGTGAGGTGCTCCACCATCGACTGGTTGAGCCCCGAGCGATAGCCGTAGTTCTCGCCGTACATCTCCCCCGGATCGTACGAGTGGCGCAACTGCAGGAGATTGCTGGACGGACACCACACGAGCTCCAGCGGACCCGAGGTGATCTTTTCGTCGGCGCTCCGAGGAAAGACGCCGGTCAAAACCTGTTCGCCGAGGTTCAAGACGGAGATCAGTGACTGGTCGCCATTCGCGCGACAACGCAGAATTTCCCGATAGGCGGCCATGTCTGCTATGCCGGTGTCCGTTGAACGAGGTCAGAGTGCATGCGTTGCTTCCTCCCTGCTTGCAGCGTCGTGTACCAGCGATTGTCGAGGATCACATCGAGAAGCTGCTCCGCGCTCTGTTCCCATGTCAGTCGCTGCATGTCTGAAGAGCTCGGAACGTCCCCGGACACGGCGAGATCAAGCCAGCGCTTCAATACCTCGGCAAGCTCCTTCGCCCCGCCGAGTGCAAAATACGTCGCGTGTGGGCCCGCAATCTCGCGGAACACCGGCAGATCGGAAGCGATGATCGGCGTTCCGAAGTTCGCGGCCTCGACCAGCGGTAGCCCGTATCCCTCCCCAGCGGAAGGCATCAGGAGTGCGGCACTGCGGCGGTAGCAATGCACGAGTTCACCGTCAGTCGCGTCCTCCAGGTAATGGAGCCTCTGCTCGAGCTCCGGGTGCGTCCGGATTCGCTCGATCAAGTCTTCCACCAGCCACCCCTGCTTACCCGCGATGCAGAGCTGCGCGTCGCCGCCGTCAGCCCATAGCGATTCCATTGCGGATAGAGCGAGCGCGTGACCCTTGCGCGGCTCAAGGGTGCCGACCATCAGCAACGTGCGTGGATGCCGGGTCGCTGCCTCAACTCGCTCGGTGAGCGCATCCTCTCGTTCAAGCGGACCGACACCATTGCACCCAAGATGCCAGAAGCCGAGCCGCTTCGTTGCGTCGACCTGGTCAAGATACTGCCCGACGTACGCGTCGACCTCATCCGCTACTGCGCGCGAGATACACACCAATCCATCGCTCTCGTCTATCGCCCGCCGAAGCCACCCTCGGAACCACGGTTCCGCACCTGCCGGCCAGAACTGCGGGAAACGCATCGGCAACAAATCATAGATCGCCGTATACACGACGCCGCAGGCTCGTCGCACTTCAGAAAATATGGGAGTGAACTCTTCGTACCTCTCCCACGACGAGTCGAGCATAAGCAGGCAGTCACCCCATTGCGGCGTCACCTCTTCAGCGAGCATGCCGCGCTCGCAATCCAGGAGCAAACCCTCCTCCGCCAACCACCCCTGGGCAACGACAAGCTTACCCTCCACCAGCCGAACCGCAATCGGAACGAAGCCCCTACGCTCCGAGAGATAGAACTGCCGCACGATGCTCCGTACGACGCGCTGAATCCCGGTCCGATGGTCACCGGCCGTGAGATGCGAGACGTCGACAAGTACGCGCTGCCGCGCGAACTTCGATATCGTGACCGCCCGATGCGCCTCGGTCGCTGCCGCGCTGGCCCGATCGTTCAGGGAACCGGGGTCCGCAGCGACCGCCGCGCCCAAACGCTGAACGGTCATTTGCAGCGATGCCGCCGAGGAACGCCGAGAGAATTCGTCGATTGCGAGCGCATATTCGGAGGCAATCCGATCCGGCGCATGAATGCGCGCTACGTATTCCCGCCCGCGAAACCTGAACTCCCCCAGAGCTTCGGCGTTGGCGAAGAGCTCGTCGATCTTTCTGGCCGTGTCGTCGGCCGATGGCGTTGGCGGCAGTTTGATGACTACGTCGTCCGGGTAATCGGTGTAGCTTGCGTCGTTGTTGACGATCACTGGCACCTGATTCGCGAGGCAATCGAGCACGCCCTTCGGCGTTCCACCACGACTGTGGATCCTGAGCTGCACGGCGAGGTCGGCGGCGCGCAGGTACGCACCGTAGATCTCTGGCTCCATGAACCCCGTGATGGTGATGCGACTCGAGAACTCATGACTTGCGACAGCACTGCCCAGTGCATCGCCATATGCATCACCCGCAAGTTCGCCCACGTAGATGAGTCGCACCTGCGGCAACCGCGAGACAGCCGTACGCGAGAACGCGTCCAGTAGCACGTCCCCGCACTTCGTCCACACGCAGTGTCCGAAAGTGCAAATGAGGAAATCCTCCGGATCAAGACCCAGATCCTGCTTCGCTTTGCGACGCGCTGCCGCGTCCGGCATTACTGGAATTCGGACGGGCTGCGGAATGATCCTGTACGGTGTTGCGAATCCTTCGGGATAGCTCCAAACCGCGAGGTCGAGATTGAAGGGGGAGTGCGAGATGACCCCGATTGCAGATTCGATCGCCGTCTTCGTAGCGGGCAGGTGGACCATCGCGTCGCGGATGGAGTTTGGCCCCCGCACGAGCGGGGCGAGCAACCGACGCGCCCGCGTCCCGTGGGACTTGAGCATTTCCGCTTCAAACCGACCTGATTGTCCCAGTGCAAATTCCATGTGCCCGTAAAGCCCCCCTAGATACGCGTCGTGAAGCACGATCACGCCCGGATATCGCTCGATGTAGTCGAGCATGTAGGCATGGAATTCCGAATTCCCCAAGTCGTACAGGATGAGCTCGTACTGATCGCATTGCGCCGCAAACGCGCCGTGCGGGAGGACCCTGATGCTCCCACCCAGATGCTCCCCGGCCCCTGAGCTCTCGTCGACGTAGACGTCGATGTCGAAGTATCGCTCGAGAAACGGGAGAAAAGCGGCGCTGTAATCGGCGATCCCGGATCGGCTCGGCGGCAGCGGCGTGAAGGCTGCCAGCCGCCTTCGTGCGAGTCGGATCGCCGCAACCGTGACCTCCCGCGGCGAGGCCCTTTGGTGTGCGGCGACCAGCGCGCTTACTGCATACTCTGCTGACCGCTGCCAACTGAAATCCTGCGCGCGCGCGAGACCGTGTCGTCGCAGGTCATTCGCATATCCTTCGTCGATGAGAACCTTCGTCAACTTTGCGGCCAGGTCGCTCGCGCGGCGCGGGTCGAACAAGGCGTCGCTACGGCCAATTATTTCGCGGATCGAGGAATTGTCGGAACCGAGAACAGGCGCACCGCAGCTCATCGCCTCGAGAACCGGGAGTCCGAAGCCTTCGTAAAGCGAAGGAAAGATAAACGCGTCGCATAGCCGATAGAGCGCGAGCAGATCTTCCGTCGCCACATAGCCGGTGAGGACAACATCGCTTTCGGTGAGCCCAACCTTGGCCGCGAGGCGGAGCAACTGTGAACGTGACCGATCCCCCATTGCGCATGCAATGACCAGTTGCACCTGACGGCGCACAGCGCCGGAGACGTCCGCAAAGGACCGAACGGCCCCCTCCAGATTCTTACGGAAATCGTCGCCGCCTGTGTAAAGGATGAAGCGCGACTTCAAGCCGAGCCGTCGACGCAACTCCGCCTCGTCCTTGACGGGAGCGGGTCGGAAGCAAGCATCGACCCCGGCATGGATCGTTGTGATCCGTTCCGGCGCGATCCCGAGCAGGTCGACGGCGTCCGTGCGCGAGCTCTCGGAGATCGCTAGGACGTGGTCGCAGGTACGCAATGTACCGACACCTTGGAGGTACCAGCGCTTGAATGCCGAATCGGCGAGATAGTGCTCGGGGAAGCGAAGCGGGATCAGGTCGTAAAGCGTTGCTGAGCGGACGAGACCCGGCTGCTGCGGAAGTGTCCCTGGCACCACCGCGTCCCCGGAGAAGCCCTCGAAGAGGTGGCACACGTGGAGGATATCGGGTTGCAGCGTCAGCCAATGCTGGTGAATCAATGCTTCCGCCACTCCGGTCGACGCCATCTCCCGTGCTTTGCTCGTCCGGTCGAGCAACGGGTAGCTGTACGTGCTGACACGCTGCCTGCCGCCCGTGTCGTCGAGCATGGCAACTAACGGCCTGACCCGGTCGAGATCCGCATTGAGGCAAAACCGAAAGTCCTCCTCCCTACTTGCGTGACTGGCCATGGATTGCGCCAGCTTTGCCGAATACTGTCCGACACCGCGATCCTTGGAGGATTCGGTCTGGCAGGCCTGCAGGTCAACGAGAATCCGGACCATAGCGCGTTCCTACCGCTGCCGCGCCGGGTCAGCATCGAACGACGATACCCGCGGGCCCATGCGACGACAGTTCAGCACGCTGGATGCCGTGCAGCCGCGTCCCTGATCATGTCCGCGAGCCTCTCTGCTGACGGCACCGTGGTTGGAAAAGCCTTCGACGGCGGGCGATCCGATCGTGTCACCGGGTCAAGCGAGGTCTGCACAGACCGCAGCGCGGATTCGAAGGGGACAGGCGCATTTCTGCTGGCCGTGCTCTGTATCGGCTCAACCACGGACGCTCGCTGCCACCGCTCATGCAACGCTGGAAACCGGTGCACGATTGTCGGCGCGATCCACGACAGGCTCTTCCGGCTCTTCGTGACGCGTAACGTTTGCCGGATCGCGCGCACGCAGGTCTGTCGCGCGGCTAGCCGAATGCTTCGCGCAGACAGGAGTACGGGAAGGCTCCGGACCCAGGCGCGCAGCCGGCGAAGTGGCGCCGCCAGACGCCACGAATTACTCGCAAGGACCGAAGAAAGAAGCTCCTCGGTATTCCTCGCATGGGCTTCGGCCACCGAAGCGCGATGGTCTGCGGCGCTCAGCCGTTGTTCGGCGTCCGCGGACACCGCGTTCGCGCGCTCGACTGCCGCTGCGAGCACAGCCTCGAGGTGCGCGTGTTTCGCGATGAGTCCGTCAATGGTGGTGCGACGATCCTCGTCCATCCGCTCGAACTCTGCGGACTTCGCACCCACGCGCTCGACCGTCTCTGCCAATGCAGCCTCGAGGCACTGGTTCTTCGCCAGCAGTTCTTCGATCGTAGCCCGGTGAGCCTGCTCCGATTGACTGTGTCGAGTCGTGATCCGATCCAGTTCAGCGCGACCGCGCCGCTCGATCTCCGCGGCCTGCGCCTGGGCCGCCCGCCACCCCGCCATCGCCTCGTCCAGGAGACGCGTGGTGGCGGCATCGTGCTCCATCGCCGACTCCGCGCGCTGCGCGTTCAAGTTGGCTGCAGCGCTTGAGGCTTCCGCTTGCACTTCACGCAAGCGCTGGAATTCGTCGAGAACGTTCGGCGGCACTGCAAGAAGGGGAGCCAGTGCGCTGGCTTCCGTCGCCACAAAGAACGCATTCAGTCCGTCGAAGTAGACTTCGGAATAGCCGCGACTGCCCAGCCATGCGCCGATCGCGTCCGCGTCAGGCCTCCGATTCGTAGTCCATGGATACGAGATCTCGACGACGAGGACGCGTGGGCGGTAGACACGCCAGTCCCCGCCACGAACCACCTCCAGCTCGAGACCTTCCACATCGATCTTGAGAAAATCTATCGGTCGGTCGGCGTGCTGGCGACAGAGCTCAGCGAGTGTGAGACAGGGGACCCTGACCGGCCTCGCGCCTGAGTCGTGTCGCAGAGCACTCGACTCGCCGACGCTCGGGCCCGCAAAGATCTCGATCTCGCCGACGTAGTCCGTAACGGCCAGCTGCAGGTTGATGTCCCGCCGTCGGTCCCGGCACAGGCGCAGGTACGGCTCCTCCATCGGCTCGACATTGACGCCGCTCCATCCCAGATCGTAGAAGTGCTTCGTGACGCTCGCGTCGTCCGGGTAGCACGCTCCAACATCGATGTAGAACCCGTCTCTGCGGTCCCCGAATGCCCGCGCAAGGATCACGTCTTCGAAATTTTGGGCGTACGTTATCAATTTCTCGATTCCACCACCGCATGCGCGGGACTTCTCGACAGTATCGGTGACACCGCGCACGTGGCGTCAAGACTCGCAACGCCAATGAAGAAGTGCTGCGTGGCTCGGATCACCCTGAACACCGTCACATTTTCGATCCAGTCGAAGTTCTCCCAAAGAACCGTATCGCTGTCGACAGTCGCCGCGGATACGGAATAGATGCCGTCGCCCAGCATCGCACGGAATGCAAACGAGAAGCGAAAGCTCGTACCGATCGGCGGTTCCAGCAGAACCTGCCCCAGGTGAAACGTATTTGTGCCGTAGACGTCCCGCCCTCGTGCATCACGGATCAGAAACCCCTGCACGATCTTGCGGACCGGTCGTCGGACGACGATCTCGATTTCCACATGGACCGTCTCCCCGCACATAAATGCCCCCTTCGGGCAGCCGGACGGATCGACCACGCGGACCATCGTCACCTCTGCGCTGCGAGTGCCCGACCGAGTCACCGCCGCCTCATCGACGCCCTTCTGGACGATGTGCTCGTCCTGCAATTGTGAATTGACCAATGCCGAGTAATAGTCCGCGACCGCCACTGCATGGCCGTCGCGCTCGATTCTTCCGCCCGAAATCAGCAGTGCCCGATCGCATATGGTCTTGATCGTGGAGAGGTCATGAGATACGAAAAGTATGGTCGTGCCGAGATCCTTGAATTGTCGAATGCGGGCAAAGCTCTTGACTTGGAAATAACCATCGCCGACCGCCAGCGCCTCGTCGACGATGAGAATGGCCGGTCGAACCAGCGTGGCCAGCGAGAAAGCGAGTCGAACCAGCATCCCACTTGAATAGGTTCGCAATGGTTGATCGAAATACGAGCCGATTTCGGCGAAGGCTTCGATCTCGCCGAACCGCGCCGCGATCTCGTCGGCCGGGATGCCGATAAGCTGTCCGGAAAGGAGCGCGTTCTGCCGCCCGGTGAAGTCCGGATGGAAGCCGATACCCAGTTCGAGCATCGCGGCGATCCGGCCCGCGACGACAACCGTTCCAGTGGTCGACTGAGTGGTTCCGGCAATGATCTTGAGCAGGGTGCTCTTCCCGGCTCCGTTAGGCCCAATGACGCCCACCACCTCACCGGGCGAGACCGAGAAGCTAACGTCACTCAAGACCCAGCGAAGGGTGTGAACCGGCCGGGCCCAAGGGGCAAGCCACTCGCGCAGTCGACCCCACTTCGACGAATAATCGCGGTACGCCTTGCCGAGCCCGGTGACGGTTATCGCGCCCGTCATAGCTCATCCACCATTTCTCCCGCATGCGCGCGAAAGAAATGCATGCCCGCGATGATTGCGACAACAGCGACAATGAGCGTCGGGACGAGCGTCGACCATTCCGGCCACATGCGCATGAGGAATACCTGCTGATATGCGCTTGCGAGGGGAGTGAGAGGATTTACGCGTATGAGCGAAGCGAAGCGCTCGGGAACGACAGCGATCGGATAAACGACTGGTGTCATCCAGAACCAGAATTGCATGACGATCCCGACCCCTTGGACTATGTCCCGATAGAAGACATTGGCCACCCCGGCCAGCACGCCCAAGCCCGTCGCGAGGAGCACTTGAAGACCGATCAGCGGGGCGAGCGCCAGGAGCGGCCAGCCCGGCCAATTGTCGGTCGCAAGCAGAAACACGCCGAAGATCGCGAGCACGATCGCGAAGTTGACCACCGACGACAGTACCGCAATTGTCGGGAGGCAGACTCTCGGAAAGCTCACCTTCTTGAGAAGGTTGGCGCTCTCGACAAACACATTCGTGCACCTCGAAACCGTCTCGGCAAACAATCCCCAAGTCAGGATACCGGCGCACAGATAGATTCCATAGGCGAGATGCGACGTGTGACCCGGTAGTCGCGCCCGCATGACACCGGCGAGCACGAGCATGTAGACGGCGATTTGCGCGAGGGGCTGCAAAACCGCCCAAATCCCCCCGAGAGAGGCGATGCGATACCGCGCATCGAAGTCGCGCCGTACGCTCGCCAGAATGAAGCCTCGGTAGTTCCACAGGGCCTCGAGCATTATTCCATTATCATATCAAAGCTGCCATCTCGCAGTTCAGACGACGACACCCGGGTCATGGTCGCATTTCGGATGCTTGTGCCGCGTCTCCCACCCCCCGGCAGCCTTGGCGGAATGCGCCAGTCGCCTCCGTGACAGGAGACGCCCTGCTCGCCGTGTCTGCGGCCGGACTGTTGTTCCTGGCCTATGCAGTCGGGTGTGCCACGCCTGTGAGGCAAGCGTACGCATTGCGCGATCTCCCGCTCGGGCGAGTCGCACTCTGCCTCGTCGTCGGGGCTGCGCTGATGACGCCGATCCTGGTCGTGATCGCGGCCGTCGGCTGGTTTCGCATTCAGTGGATCGGGGTAATCGCCTGGCTGCTGGCCAGCGTGATCGTCGCGCGACGCGTACGGCTCCGCAGGCCGTCGGCCCCCGGTGCGATCGAAGTCATCGTCGCGCTAAGTATCGCGGTGTTCGCAGCGACAGCCTGGCATGGGCGCGATGAGACCTTGGGTGCGGGTCGTGACCAACAGGTCTACGCTGAATTCGCTGTGGCGTTGGCGCGCAATGGAACGCCGGCGATCAGTTACCCGGTAACCGATTCGGCCGATCGGGCGCTGCTGCGGGAACAATCGACTCGTGCAGCCTGCCATGCCGGATTCTTCGACCGCTGGTCACGCGCGCGCATTGCGACGACGCCATTCGTCCTGCCAGGAGGCACCAACGCGTGCAACGGTATCGACGATCCGATCGTTTTGCTCCATCCGTGGGGCTGGGTCGTGTGGCTGGCAGTCGCCTACCAAATGGGCGGTCTCGACGGAATCTACTCCGCGAACATCGTTGTGTTTGCTCTGGGCGCCATGCTGTTCTTCGCCATGGCGCGCATATTTGTCGGCGCAGTGGGCGCACTCGCTGCGACCGTAATGCTGCTGCTTATCCCAAGTTCGCTGTGGATCGCCGGCATCTCGCTCAGCGAGCCTCTCTGCATGACGCTGCTTTTCGCGGTTCCGTTACTTGTTGGAGCGCGATGTACGCACCGCGTACCCCTCGTCGCGGGCGTCACCCTGGCCGCGATCCTGGTCCGAATCGATGCGGTACTCATCGTGCCTATTTCGATTGCCGCCGCACTTTGCTCCACTTTCGCAAATCCTCTCGGTATACGCGCTCGGACGCATTTCGTCGCCGGTCAACTCGGAGCGCTATTCGGAGCGACAGTGATCTATGTTGTACTGCTACCGAGCTATCTCGACGCACTCTTTCCGGAATTCGCGTCCGTCGTTGCGGTCTCCCTCTTGCTCGCGGGTGCGACCCTAGCCATGACCCCCGATGGGCTCCGCCGACTCGGCTCGGTCGTGCGCTCCCGATCGACCCGCGGAGCGTTGATCGCTGTCCTGCTCGTACTGTTTGCATACGGCGCAGCGATCAGGCCGATGCTGGCACCGGCTCACCCCGGGATCCGTTCCGTCGCGAAGGTATATGACCTGCGCGAGTACGCCATTTTCAATCTCGCGGCGTACGTTTCGTGGCCGGTTCTGATCGCAGCATTGACAGGTCTCTGTCTTGCGATTGCGAGCCAATGGGGAAGTCGATCGCGAATGCAGTACCCCCTTGTGCTGATGCTCGCACTGGGGCCCAGCACGTTGTTTCTCGCGCTGCCGAGCGTGAGCCCCGATCAGCCTTGGGGATTCCGCCGCTTCGTCCCCGAGGTAGTTCCCTACACGTTGCTATTCGCAGTCGTGTTCGTCCGGGAGCTCATCCGCCGTCCTGGCTCTCGCGTCGCACGGGGCGTTTCGCTAGCCGCATCCGGCGCCATGATTGCCTCCGTAGCAATCCTTCCCAGCAGGATTGCGCTGTTTTCGGAGAATTCCGGACTTGCGACACAACTCGATTCGATCGCACAGGCGCTTCCCAGCTCGCTCACGGTCGCGAGTGGCCGACTGCAGAATGTTGCGGCGGCGCTACTCGTCGCCTACGACAAGCCGGTCGCGATCGCGAGCAACGAGCTGGCCACGGCCGGAGATGAACGCCCTTTCGGCGCCTGGATCAGAACGAAGGTCGCCGAAGGGCAGTCTCCCTGGATCCTGCACGATTCGGAGTTCGACGATGTCGGATTGAGCCTCTCACCCCGGCGAGCCTGGACAATTCGACGCGAATTCGTCGCTCCCGCGCTCCGGGCGCCGGCTCACCGCGTCGAGACCACTATGGAGCGAGTGACGTTGAGCCGAGTGAATGGTTTCGACGCTGGCTACGCGAAGCGGATGTTCGGCGCGAGGCGCGCGTGGGGAAGCGACGAAGGTGGCTTCTTCGCCACGCAGTCCGCCAATTTCGGAACCTTTCGGTATACCAACGGCAACGCCTGGATCGTCGTCCCGACAAGCGATCTCCGCGACTGCGTCGCGTTGAAAGTCGATCTGTTTACGTACGCGAGACGAATGGTTCATCGGCGCGTGTCGATTCTTCTCGACGGGAAGATCGCGTGGACCGGAATGGTCCCGACCGGAGTGTCGACCATTCGGGTACCAATAGACATGGACACAGCGCACCCAAAGGTGCGTATCGGGTTGGTCAGCGACTCTGTCGAACCCGGCGACATGGGACCTTCGGATCCTCGCGTCGGGTTGAGCGAAGCCCTAATCGGCATTCGAGCGCTGCACAAAGGAGAGCCGGCCGAAGCCGGGCCAGGGATGGCAGGCTTCCGGGCGGAAGTTTCGGTCGCCGGCACGCTGCAGATTCCGGTTCGGGTTCAGGACGCCAGCGCAACGTCCCTGCCGATCGACGTGGCCAATGTCGGATCGGCGTACTGGCCGTCATTTCGGGACCACCCGAACCCGGTTGGTGTCGTCAAGTTTGCACTTGATTGGTCGCGGCACGGGACGCCCGCGGCAACTGTCGGTAACAACCGCTGGCCGCTCTGGATTTCCATGCTCCCCGGGGATCGGAATCGAATTCTGGTACCTATCGACCCGCAGTCCTCCAAAGGGAAACGCCTCCCACCGGGACTCTACGATCTGACAATTCGAATGGTTCGGGAGGGTGTCGCGATGTTCCCCGAGGCGCAAAGTCCGCCGCTAACCGTACTGGTTCGCGTTGCCCCGTCGACTGGACCCGATCGCGCTTCGTGACGCGATCAGCGATGAGTCTTGATCGGATCTTCTGACGACCGCGCGCCAGGTCTCATGCGTTAGAGTCGCGTAAGCGCCGGAGATCGGCGTCGATCATGATTCCGATCAACTCGACAATGTCGACTTTGGGTTCCCAGCCGAGCCGCTCGCGCGCCGCCGAGGCATCTCCCCTGAGGAACTCCACGTCGGCGGGTCGAAACAAGGTGGAATCGATCGTGACGTGTCTGCGCCAATCCAGCGACACGTGCGCGAACGCCATCTCGCACATCTCGCGAATGGTTGTCGTCCTCCCCGTCGCAATCACGTAGTTGTCCGGAGTGTTCTGCTGCAGCATCAGCCACATCGCTTCGACATAATCGGCGGCGTACCCCCAGTCGCGGCTGGCGTCCAGGTTGCCGAGTCTGATCTTGTCCGCCATGCCCAGCTTGATCCGCGCAACCCCGTCGCTGACCTTGCGCGTCACGAACTCGATTCCGCGCAGCGGCGACTCGTGATTGAACAGGATGCCGGACGAAGCGTGCAGCCCGAAGCTCTCGCGGTAGTTGACGGTAATCCAGTGC
>Ga0157370_10003484_pt1 | contig 18462 bp, 16 predicted proteins | sample C35metaG_FD_113463 | JGI IMG/M metagenome (GOLD analysis project Ga0157370, IMG submission 113463) | Corn rhizosphere microbial communities from Kellogg Biological Station, Michigan, USA - C3-5 metaG | ecosystem: Host-associated > Plants > Roots > Rhizosphere > Soil | place: USA: Michigan...
ACCAGCCCGAGGTGCGGGCGATCACGAACAGCGGCGTGAACATGGCGGTGGGTACGCCCATCATGTGGTAGCTAACGGCGCTGAACCAATCGAGGTTGGGGAACATTTTCTTGATGTCCCACATGATGGTTTCCAGGCGCTCGGCAATGTCGAACATCTTGGTGTTGTTCTGCTCCGCCGACAGCTCGCGGGCCACTTCCTTGATCACTTTGTTGCGCGGGTCGGCCACGGTGTACACCGGGTGGCCGAAGCCGATCACCACTTCTTTCTTCTCCACGCGGGCGCGGATATCGGCCTCGGCTTCGTCCGGGTTGTCGTAGCGCTTTTGAATTTCGAAGGCTACTTCGTTGGCGCCGCCATGCTTGGGGCCACGCAACGCGCCAATGGCGCCAGCGATGCACGAGTGCATGTCCGAACCGGTGCCGGCGATTACGCGGGAGGTAAAGGTCGAGGCGTTGAATTCATGCTCGGCGTACAGGTTCAGCGAGGTGTGCATGGCGCGCACCCACGACTCGCGCGGTTTTTCGCCGTGCAGCAAGTGCAGGAAATGACCGCCGATGGAGTCGTCGTCGGTTTCCACATCGATGCGCTTGCCGTTGTGGCTGAAGTGATACCAATACAACAAGGCCGAGCCCAGCGAGGCCATCAGCTTGTCGGCAATGTCGCGGGCGCCGGGGTGGTTGTGGTCGTCTTTCTCGGGCGACACGCAGCCCAGCACCGATACGGCGGTGCGCATCACATCCATCGGGTGCGCCGAGGGCGGCAGCTGTTCCAGCGAGGTTTTCAGCGCCGCCGGAATGCCCCGCAGTGCTTTGAGCTTGGCTTTGTAGGCGGCCAGTTCCGACACATTCGGCAGCTTGCCGTGCACCAGCAGGTGGGCGATTTCTTCGAAGTCGCAGCGGTTGGCAAAGTCCAGCACATCGTAGCCACGGTAATGCAGGTCGTTGCCGGTACGGCCGACGGTGCACAGCGCGGTGTTGCCGGCGGCGGTGCCGCTCAGGGCAACTGATTTCTTGGGTTTGAAGCCCGGCGTGGTCGTCTCTGGGGTTGCGCTCATCGCGGGTATCTCCTCATCTGATCCGGTTGTAATTGTTGTTCTGACTCAGCACAGCGCTGGCCGGCCGCCGCTTCAGTCGAGCGGCCGGGTGGCAATCACTTCTTCGCCGCAAACAACGCGTCGAGCTTCTGCTCGAAGGCGTGGTAGTTGATGCGGTCATACAGTTCAGCACGGGTCTGCATCAATTCGATGACGTCTTTCTGGTGGCCGTTCTGGCGAATCGAGGTGTAGACACTTTCCGCCGCCTTGTTCGAGGCGCGGAATGCCGACAGCGGATACAGCTGAATGGCAACGCCGACCGAGGCCAGTTCATCGCGGGTAAACAGCGGCGTGGCGCCGAACTCGGTGATATTGGCCAGCACCGGCACACCCAGCGCGTCGACAAAGCGCTTGTAGGTCGGCAGGTCGTAGGCGGCCTCGGCAAAGATGCCGTCGGCGCCGGCTTCCACATAGCGCAGGCAGCGTTCAATGGCAGCGTCCACGCCTTCGGCCTGAATGGCGTCGGTGCGGGCGATCAGGAAGAAATCGGCGTCGGTCTTGGCGTCGGCAGCGGCTTTTACGCGGTCGGCCATTTCTTCGGTCGAAACAATTTCCTTGCCCGGGCGGTGACCACAGCGTTTGGCGCCGACCTGATCTTCAATGTGAGCCGCCGCGGCGCCGGCCTTGATCAGGCTTTTAACCGTGCGCTCGATATTGAACGCGCTGGGGCCGAAGCCGGTGTCGATGTCGACCAGCAATGGCAGGTCGCACACGTCGGTGATGCGGCGCACGTCGGTGAGCACGTCGTCCAGGGTGTTGATGCCCAGATCCGGTAAGCCCAACGAGCCGGCCGCCACCCCGCCACCGGACAGGTAAATGGCTTTATAGCCGGCGCGCTTGGCCAGCAGCCCGTGGTTGGCATTGATCGCGCCGATGACCTGCAACGGCGACTCGGCAGCAATGGCAGCGCGGAAACGTTGACCTGCGGTGTTGGAGCTCATGCTTCACCTCTCGTGGGGGATTTGGGAACCGCCTGCCCGGCCTGGCCGGTGTAGTGGCGTTCTATGTTGCGTTTGGAGGCAGCGATATGGCGGCGCATCAGCAGCTCCGCCAGTTCGCCGTCGCGTTCGGAAATGGCGTCGAGAATGCGGTGATGCTCGGCAAACGCATGACGCGGACGATTGGGCGTGGCGGAAAACTGCAGGCGATACATGCGCACCAATTGGTACAGCTCGCCGCAGAGCATTTGCGCCAGGGTTTTGTTGCCGCTGCCTTGAATGATTCGGTAGTGGAAGTCGAAGTCGCCTTCCTGCTGGTAATAGCCGACGCCGGCCTGAAACGCCGCATCGCGCTCGTGCAGCTCCAGCACGCTGCGCAGCTCATCGATTTCAGTCTGGCTCATGCGCTCAGCGGCCAGGCGACAGGCCATGCCTTCGAGGGATTCGCGAATTTCGTAGAGTTCGATCAGCTCAGCGTGGCTCAGCGACACGACGCGGGCGCCGACATGGGGTACGCGCACCAGCAGCTTCTGGCCTTCAAGCCGGTGAATCGCCTCACGCAGCGGGCCACGGCTGATGCCGTAGGTGCGCGCCAGTTCGGGTTCGGAGATTTTGCTGCCGGGTGCAATGTCGCCCTGCACGATCGCCGCCTGAATGCGGCGGAATACGTGCTCGGAGAGAGTTTCGGAATCGACGGGAGCGTCGACTACGGATTCGAGGGCTTCTTGCATATTGTCGACACACCGATGAATATCTCGGCAAAAAGTACCCACAGAACACGCTTTCGTCAAACGATACGAGAGGATTGTTGACAGTTTTTAAGCGCGAGGTTTGCAGGAATCGCGGCTAAAGCCGCTCCTACAGAGCGGCGTTCGGTGCGGGAGCGGCTTTAGCCGCGATGCTTTTTTGCCACGCAACCGCCTGTCGCCGCGAAAAATCTGCATGTTAGAATGCGCCGCGCTTGAAGCCTGCCAGCCTGCACCGTTCGGGCTGCTAGACTCACTCGCCATGAACCTAAGCCCTCGCTGTTAACACTAAGTGACTTGATCCGGGACTGCCCCACACGGACCCCGCTGAAATTTCCACGATCCGTTTTAGGACTTATGACACTCAAGCCCTTAGCCTTCTTGTTATCGCTCGCTCTGTTGCCGGCCCTCAGCCAGGCGGCGGAAAAGGGTGTGTATGGCCTGAACGAATACGCGCAGCTCACCGATATTGATCTGCAAGTGGCGGCCAAGCTCGACACCGGCGCCAAAACCGCTTCCCTCAGTGCCCGCGACATCAAACGCTTCAAGCGCGATGGCGAAACCTGGGTGCGCTTTTACCTGGCCATCGACGACGCCCACGCGCACCCCATCGAGCGGCCCCTGGCGCGCATCAGCAAAATCAAACGCCGCGCCGGGGACTACGATCCCGACGAAGAGAAAACCTACACTGCACGTCCGGTCATCGAACTTCAGGTATGCATGGGCAAAGCCCTGCGCACCATCGAGGTCAACCTCACCGACCGCAGCGCGTTCCAGTACCCCTTGTTAATTGGTTCCGAAGCGCTAAAACGCTTCGACGCCCTGGTCGACCCCAGCCTCAAATACGCCGCCGGCAAACCCGGCTGCGCGGTGGCAGAAGACAGCAGTGAGAAACAACCGGTGAGCTAAACGACCTACCCGGCCGCGCCCGTTACACCGAAACAGCGTCAAGAACGTGAGCTCCACCGCAATGCCATTACCTGCACCGCGCCCTGCCTGGGGTCATGTGGTACAGCGACACTGACAAGATTGATTAATGGACAGGTTCCCCACATGCGCTCTCTAACCCTGCATCTGAAAGTCCTGATCGCCATTTTGGTGACCCTGGGCATTCTGATTACGGCCTACCAGATTTTCGTCGTTGGCATTCCGATTACCGAGGATGAAACCGACGATCTGTGGAACATTGATGCCAAGGTCGAATTCCAGGCCACACCGAAAAACCCGGTGAAGGTGCAGATGTTCGTGCCGCCGCTGAGCCAGGATTATGTAAGCCTCAACGAGAGCTTCATTTCCAATAACTACGGGGTGAGCATCAACCGCGTCGACGGCAACCGTAAGGTCACCTGGTCGGCCCGTCGTGTCAGTGGCAACCAAACGCTCTACTACCGCCTGGTGCTGACCAAGCGCTACAGCGGTGAAAAACCGAAAGCCAAAGGCCCGATTTTCCGCGACAGCATTGCTGTGGAAGGCGCCGAAAAAATTGCCGCCGAAGCGCTGATGGCGCCGATTCGCCAGCACTCGGCCGACATCGAAACCTTCATCAGCGAAACCATCAAACGGGTCAACAACGTCAACGATGACAACGTCAAACTGCTGCTGGCAGGCGACCTGTCGACCCCGAACAAAGCCAAAACCATCGAACTGCTGCTTTCCATCGCCCATGTGCCGATGGAGCGCGTGCACACCATTCGCCTGGTAGCGGACCAACCGCAAACCCCGGAACTGTGGCTGCGCAGCTTCAACGGTCAGGACTGGCTGTACTTCAGCCCGGAAACCGGCGAACAAGGCCTGCCGGCCGACCGCCTGGTGTGGTGGACCGGTGATGAAAACCTGGTGAGCATCGAAGGCGGGAAAAAACTTCAGGTGCGCTTCAGCCTCAACAATAGCCAGATGAACGCCATTCGCCTGGCCAAGCTGACCGACGAAAACACCGACGCCGACTTCCTCGAATACTCGCTGTACGGCTTGCCGCTGCAAACCCAGCAAACCTTCATGATCATGGTGATGATCCCCATCGGCGTGCTGGTGATTCTGGTACTGCGCAACCTGATCGGGCTGCAGACCCTGGGTACCTTCACGCCGGTACTGATCGCCCTCGCCTTCCGCGAAATGCAGCTGGGCTACGGCATTGCGCTGTTCACCATCATTACCGCGCTGGGCCTGTCATTACGCTCGTACCTGGAACATTTGAAACTGCAAATGCTGCCGAGGCTGTCGGTGGTGCTGACCTTTGTGGTGGTGCTGATCGCGACCATCAGTTTGCTGAGCCACAAGTTGGGCCTGGAACGCGGGCTGTCTGTCGCGCTGTTCCCGATGGTGATTCTGACCATGACCATCGAACGCCTGTCGATCACCTGGGAAGAACGTGGCGGCGGCCATGCCATGAAAGTGGCCATCGGTACGCTGTTCGCCGCCTCCCTGGCGCACCTGCTGATGACCGTGCCGGAGCTCAACTACTTCGTCTTCACCTTCCCGGCTGTGCTGCTGATTCTGGTGGGCTTCATGTTGGCCATGGGTCGTTATCGCGGCTATCGCCTGACCGAGCTGTTCCGCTTCAAAGCCTTTCTGAAGGACTGAGCCATGTTCGGCATGATCAAAACGTGGAAGGCCCTGGAAGCCAAAGGCATCATGGGCATCAACCGGCGCAACGCGGACTACGTGCTCAAGTACAACAAACGGCACCTGTACCCGATTGTGGATGACAAGATCATCACAAAAGAGCGGGCGATTCTGGCCGGCATTCATGTGCCGGAAATGTACGGCATCATCGAAACCGAGAAGCAGATCGACAAGCTGCCGGAAATCATCGGCGACCGTCCCGACTTCGTCATCAAGCCCGCCCAGGGCGCGGGCGGCGACGGCATTCTGGTGATCGCCGACCGCTTCGAAGACCGCTACCGCACGGTGTCCGGCAAAATCGTCAGCCATGAAGAGCTGGAGCATCAGATCTCCAGCATCCTCACCGGCCTCTACTCACTGGGCGGCCACCGCGACCGCGCGCTGATCGAATACCGGGTTACGCCGGACCAGATCTTCAAAAGCATCAGCTACGAAGGCGTGCCGGACATCCGCATCATTGTGCTGATGGGCTACCCGGTGATGGCCATGCTGCGTCTGCCCACCCGCCAGTCCGGCGGCAAAGCCAACCTGCACCAAGGCGCCATTGGCGTTGGTGTCGACCTGGCCACCGGCGTCACGCTGCGCGGCACCTGGCTGAACAACAAAATCAGCAAGCACCCCGACACCACCAATGCCGTGGATGGCGTACAGCTGCCCAACTGGGATGGCTTTATGAAACTGGCCGCCGGTTGCTACGAACTGTGCGGGCTGGGCTACATCGGCGTGGACATGGTGCTCGACCAGGAAAAAGGCCCGCTGATTCTGGAACTCAACGCCCGCCCCGGCTTGAACATCCAGATCGCCAACGACTGCGGCCTCACTCACCGCGCCCATGCCGTTGAAGCGCGCATCGAAGAACTGACCGCTCAGGGCGTGGTGGAAACCGCCGAGGACCGCGTGAAATTTTCCCAGAGCCTGTTTGGCAACGTGCATCGGCCAGAGATTTGATTGGCGCGTAGCGCAATAAAAAGCCCGGCACATGCCGGGCTTTTTATTGGCAGCTCCCTGCCCCCTGAATTCCGAATCGTCGGACCGCCGCCTTCGCGGGAATAACGGTGTTAAGCCTGAAGGCGCTCCTAACCGCCCCCCCCGTCATCCCCGCGCAGGCGGGGATCCAGGCTTGCATGGCGAACGTGAAAATCCGTCGCCACTTCACCCTTATCTCAGGATAAAGAACCTAGCGAGTGACCCGAATACCCTGAACCTGCATTTCCACCAGACAAAAAAATGCCCAACAGAACAAGGGGAGTGTCTGTCGGGCCGATACACGCAGGAGCGGGCGTGTGAAGTAGGAGCATTAACCAACCGGGGCGCCGCTCCAGCCGAGCAGGCGCCTCGTCAATTCATCAAGCCACTTGCGCCAGCTGCGCCTTGGCTTGATTCAAACCTTTTTCCATAAACTCGCCACCCAGGTTCAAACCCTCAGCGTGAATGAAGCTCACGTCGTGAATGCCGACAAAGCCCAACGCCTGGCGCAGGTAGGGTTCCTGGTGATCCAGACTGCTGCCGGCGTAAATGCCGCCACGGGAAGTCAGCACAAAGGCGCGTTTGCCGGTGAGCAGGCCTTGCGGGCCGGTTTCGGTGTATTTGAACGTCACGCCGGCACGCAGCACATGGTCGAGCCACGATTTCAGCGTGCTGGGAATGGTGAAGTTGTACATCGGCGCGGCCAGCACCAGCACGTCGGCGGCGAGCAATTCATTGGTCAGGGTGTTGGAGCGAACCAGGGCGGCTTTTTCGGCGTCGCTCTGCTGGTCGGCGGGCGTCATCCAGCCGCCGAGCAGGTTCATGTCCAGGTGCGGGACTTGGTCAACAGCGAGGTCACGAACGGTGATGGTGTCGCCAGGGTGGGCGGCCTGCCATTGCGCAATGAACTGCGCGGTGAGTTCGCGGGAGATCGAACCCTGGGTGCGGGCGCTGCTTTCAATTACTAAAACCTGAGACATGGGACCTGCTCCATCTGCGTTGTGCGTGCGATGGAGCTAGACTAATGCCACATAAATCGATAAAAAAGCGTAAAAAACCGCTACAACCTATCTATTTATTTGATTTATCGCGTCGTTAACCCTAGTCTCAGCGCTAGACAGGTTTACAGGTGACGCGGATGCGCATTTTGATCACTTGCGCGGTAAAGCGGCCGGTCAGCAAGGCGTCTTTGCCCGGTTGCAGCGTGACCTTGCGGGTGCGAGGTGCTTCCGGCCCGTTGCGGAAAACCGCCGTGCATTCGGCGGCCGCCCGGCCATAGTTGTAAAGCTGCACGGCCCCCATGTTGAAGTCGACCTCCTGGGTCGAGGCCGACACCTCGGCGCCATTGAGCTTTTTCTCAAGCTCGATGGGAAACGCAAAGGCGGTCAATGGCACGGCACTCAAGGGCAGCGCAGCAAAGGCTAAACACAACAACTTATTCATAGTGGTCTCCGGCAGGGATCACAGCTTAGGACAAGAGGATGCGAGGATGAAAGCGCCCCGGGTAACCCTGGATCAGTGGCGAACGTTGCAAGCGGTCGTCGACCACGGCGGTTTCGCCCAGGCAGCCGAAGCGTTGCACCGCTCGCAGTCGTCGGTGAGCTACACCGTGGCCCGTATGCAAGAGCAACTCGGCGTGCCGTTGCTGCGTATCGATGGACGCAAAGCCGTGCTCACCGAGGCCGGCGATGTGCTGCTGCGGCGCTCACGGCAACTGGTGAAGAACGCCAGCCAACTCGAAGACCTCGCCCACCACATGGAACAAGGGTGGGAAGCCGAAGTGCGTTTGGTGGTCGATGCCGCCTACCCCACCGCCCGCTTGGTGCGTGCGCTAACGGCGTTTATGCCGCAGAGCCGTGGCTGCCGCGTGCGGCTGCGTGAGGAAGTGTTGTCGGGCGTGGAGGAAGTGCTGAAAGACGGCATCGCCGACCTGGCCATTTGCGGCTTCAACGTGCCGGGCTTTCTCGGTTCGGAAATGAACCCGGTGGAATTCGTCGCCGTCGCCCACCCCGAACACGCCCTGCACCGCTTGCAACGGGAAATCACCTTTCAAGACCTCGAATCCCATATGCAGGTGGTTATCCGCGACTCGGGCCGCCAGCAACCCAAAGACGTCGGTTGGCTCGGCGCCGAGCAGCGCTGGACCCTCGGCAGCCTGGCGACGGCCGCCACGTTTGTGGCCAGCGGGTTGGGTTTCGCCTGGTTGCCGCGCCACCTGATCGAGCGCGAACTGCGCGAAGGCGTGCTCAAAGAATTGCCGCTAGACCGCGGTGGCAGCCGCCACCCGACGTTCTTCCTCTATACCAACAAAGACAAACCCCTGGGCCCGGCCACGCAGATTCTTATCGAGCTGCTGCGCAACTTCGATGCCGCGCCATTGGACGCCCCATTCGCCGCACCCGCCATGCACAACTGACCCCGCAGCCGCGCTAGCCAGGAGGCACACATGCCGTATTTCGATCACGACGATTGCCAGCTGCACTACGAGGAATACGGCACCGGCGCGCCCTTGGTGCTGGTTCACGGCCTGGGCTCCAGCACGCTGGATTGGGAATACCAGACGCCTGTGCTGAGCCAACACTACCGCGTTATCAGCCTCGACGTGCGCGGCCATGGCCGCTCTGACAAACCGCACGAGGCCTACAGCATCGGCGGTTTCGCCGAAGACGTGGCAGCCCTGATCGAACACCTGAATTTGCCGCCCGTGCATTTGGTGGGCATTTCCATGGGCGGCATGATCGGCTTCCAAGTGGGCGTGGATTACCCGCACCTTTTGAAAAGTCTGACCATCGTCAACAGCAGTCCGGAAGTGAAGGTGAAAACGCCGAAAGACGCGCTGATGGTGGCGCAGCGTTGGACGTTATCGCGCCTGCTCAGCCTGGAAGTGATCGGCAAAAAGCTCGGCGGTTTGCTCTTTCCCAAGCCCGAGCAAGTGGAGCTGCGCCTGAAGATTGAGCGGCGCTGGCCCATGAATGACAAACGCGCCTACCTCGCCAGCCTGGACGCCATTATCGGCTGGGGCGTGCGGGAACGACTGGCGCGCATAACCTGTCCTACGCTGGTGGTTACGGCCGACCATGACTACACCTCGGTGGCCAGCAAACAGGCTTATGTCGACGAGCTGCCCAACGCTCGCCTGTTGGTGGTAGAAGATTCGCGCCACGCCACGCCCATGGATCAACCCGAGTTCTTCAATGCCCAGCTGTTGGCATTCCTCGCCGAGGTGGACCGTTAAACTGCCCGGCTACAGCTGTTGATCCATGCCAATAATCTGTTTCTCCACACCAATAAATAGTCCAGACAAGGTCTTCGCCATGTTGAAAAAAGCCACCCTCCTCGCCTGCTCCGTGCTGTTCGCCAGCCACCTGTTCGCCGCCGACGCGCAAGCCGGCACGCATGTGCTGCTGACCACCAGCCTGGGCGATATCGAAATCGAACTGGAAGATCAGAAAGCGCCGATCAGCACCAAAAACTTCCTCGCCTACGTCGACAGGGGCTTCTACAGCAAAACCATTTTTCACCGCGTGATTCCGGGCTTTATGGTGCAGGGCGGCGGCTTCGACACCGACATGCGCCAGAAGAACACCGAATCGCCGATCAAGAACGAAGCCGACAACGGCCTGCACAACGTGCGCGGCACGCTGGCCATGGCCCGCACCGGGGTTGTCGACTCGGCCACCAGCCAATTCTTCATCAACCAGAAAGACAATGCCTTCCTCGACCACGGCGGCCGCGACTTTGGTTATGCCGTCTTCGGCAAAGTGGTCAAGGGCATGGATATCGTCGACAAAATTGCCCAAGTGCCGACCGGCCGCTACGCCGGCATGAGCGATGTGCCCAACACGCCGGTGCTGATCTTGGCCGCCAAACGCCTGTAACTGGCGCGCGCGACGCGGCGGAACGAAAGCGTAGCGAGCGACACCGGGCAACACGAAAGCAGACGGAAAACGAGCGGTTGGCGTTTTCCGTTTGGTTTTTCAGCGCCGATCGCGCGCAACCGCTTTGCAACGAGGTCCATGATGTTTCGCCGTTTCGAGCAATTGATCGACATCTTCCGCCCCGCGCCCAGCGAGGCACCGCCCACGGACGTATGGCGTTTCTACCTGTACTTCCTGCGCCAGGCCTGGCCCAGCTTTGTGGCGCTGATGATTGTCGGCCTGATCGTCGCGCTGATCGAAGTGGCGCTGTTCAGCTTTCTCGGCGACATCGTCGACTGGGCGCAAAGCACCCCACCCGCCCAATTCTTCGAGCAACACGGCACGGCACTGATGTGGATGGCGGCCGTCACCTTGCTGCTGCGCCCGATTTTCAATGGCCTGCACGGCCTGCTGGTGCACCAGACCATCAGTCCGAGCCTGACCAACCTGATTCGCTGGCAAAACCACAGCTACGTGCTCAAGCAGAGCCTCGGGTTTTTCCAGAACGACTTCGCCGGGCGCATCGCCCAACGCATCATGCAAACCGGCAACTCCCTGCGCGACTCCGCCGTGCAAGCCGTCGACGCGCTGTGGCATGTGCTGATCTACGCCATCAGCAGCCTGGTGCTGTTTGCCGAAGCCGACTGGCGCCTGATGCTGCCGCTGCTGGCGTGGATCGTTTGCTACATCGGCTCGCTGGTGTACTTCGTGCCACGGGTCAAAGCACGCTCGGTGATCGCGTCCGAATCGCGCTCCAAACTCATGGGCCGCATTGTCGACGGCTACACCAACATCGCCACGCTCAAGCTTTTCGCCCACACCAACTCCGAGCAGAACTACGCCCGCGAAGCGCTGCACGAACAGAACGTGACCACGCAAATGGCTGGCCGCGTTGTGACGGTGATGGACGCGGTGATTACCGCCATGAACGGCGCATTGATCGTCGGCACCACGGGCCTGGCGTTGTGGCTGTGGAGCCAGGGGCTGATCACCGTGGGCGCCATCGCGCTGGCGACCGGCCTGGTGATTCGCCTGATCAATATGTCCGGCTGGATCATGTGGGTGGTCACCGGCATTTTCGAAAACATCGGCACCGTGCAAGACGGCATGCAAACCATCGCCCAGCCGCGCAAGGTGCTCGACCGTGCCGACGCGCCGCGCCTGCAAGTGCCCCAAGGCGCGGTGAGCATGCGCAACGTCAGCTTTCACTACGGCAAAGGTGCGGGTGTGATCGGCGGGCTCGACCTGGAGATTGGCGCGGGCGAGAAGATCGGGCTGATCGGGCCGTCCGGCGCAGGCAAATCGACGTTGGTGAACCTGCTGCTGCGCTTGTACGACATGGAAGGCGGCGAGATTCTTATCGACGGTCAGAACATCGCCCACGTCGCCCAGGAAACCTTGCGCGAACGCATCGGCATGGTCACCCAGGACACCTCGCTGCTGCACCGCTCCATCCGCGACAATTTGCTGTACGGCAAACCCGACGCCACCGACGCCGAGCTGTGGGAGGCGGTGCGAAAAGCGCGGGCCAGCGAGTTTATTCCCGAACTTTCCGACGCCCAGGGTCGCTTCGGCTTTGACGCCCATGTGGGCGAGCGCGGCGTGAAGTTGTCGGGCGGCCAGCGCCAACGCATTGCCATCGCCCGCGTATTGCTCAAAGACGCGCCAATCCTGATCCTCGACGAAGCCACCTCGGCGCTGGACTCTGAAGTGGAAGCGGCCATCCAGGAAAGCCTCGACAGCCTGATGCAAGGCAAAACCGTCATCGCCATCGCCCACCGCCTTTCCACCATCGCGCGCATGGACCGCCTGGTTGTGCTCGACAAAGGCCGCATCGCAGAAAGCGGCACCCACGCCGAATTGCTGGCGCACAAAGGCCTGTATGCGCGGTTGTGGCATCACCAAACGGGCGGGTTTGTGGGGCTTGATTGATTGCGACGCTCTCACGTCCGAACCGCGAATCCTGTAGGAGAGGCTCTAGCCTGGATGTTCTCAAAGCCAGCAAAACCGTTAGCTAGCTTTCTAATATCAACGTCACCGATGCCGACTAGCAAGATCATTGATTATTCAAACCTGCCCTGCGGCTGTTTATATAAGCCCGTCGCTACCTGCGACAGAAAGCCGCAATGCAAACCTTCTCTGCCGTTTACCGAAGATTTTCGTTGCTGCTTTTAATCGACCCCCACTGTTGAGGAAAGGCCATCATGAAAATAGCTTCACTGGTTACCGCCGTTCTCTCCGGCTTCGCTCCTGGCGTGTTTGCCGATGATCTCAACCCCGCCCCGGGCGCTGGCCTGCCGGCAGTGGATTACCACTACGGCATGAAGGTCGATGTAGCCAAAGTGCTGCACCGCACCGACAACTCCGGCAAAACCGGTGTCGTGCCTGTGATCGTGGTCTACGAAGACAGCCTCGGCGAAGTGCACAAGCTGAAGTATCAAGAATGGGGCGGCCGCGCGCAGAACGGCTAACCCGCCGACCGCCAGGCTTAGGCCACAGCCCTAAGCCTGGCGAAACGGCAACAGCGTCTTCGCCTCTTCGGCGTAGGCGCGAATGCCGGCCCGCTCATCCTCCAGAAAGTCCGCCACCGCATCGCGCAACCCGGGATGACACAAGTAGTGCCACGACTGGGTAATCACCGGCTCGAAACCCCGAATCAACTTGTGCTCGCCCTGAGCACCGGCGTCAAAACGCTGCAAGCCCTGACCGATCGCATAGTCCATGCCCTGATAAAAACAGGTCTCGAAGTGCAGGCGATCGAACTCCGCCAGGCATCCCCAATAGCGTCCATACAAACTGTCGCCAGCCACCAGACTGAACGCCATGGCCACCGGCCGCGCGCCTTGAATGGCGAACACCACACGAATCGCCTCGGGCATGCGCTCGGCTAACAGGCTGAAGAAGGTGCGCGTCAGGTACGGCATTTGCCCGCGCACGGCGTAGGTGTTGGCGTAGCAGGCGTAGACGAAATCCCACTGCGCTTCGCTCAGCGCCTTGCCTTCGTACCATTCGAATTCGATGCCCTGCCCTGCCACTTGCTCGCGCTCTTTGCGCATTTGCTTGCGCTTGCGCGAGGCGAGCACGTCGAGGAAATCGGCGAAGTCGCGGTAGCCACGGTTCTGCCAATGGAACTGACAACCCAGGCGCTGCAACCAGTTTTCGCGGCCGTCGAGCAAGGCATTGGCCAGTTCATCGGTGAAGTTGATATGCAGGCTGGAAAGCCCTTGTGCCGGTAGATCAGTCGTTAGCGCGTTCAGCAGGAGCGAGGCGCTGTCCGGCAAGCCGAGCAGGCGCGGCCCGGTCACGGGGGAGAACGGCACGGCGCCGAGCAGCTTGGGGTAATAAGGAATGCCCGCGCGCTGGCTGGCGTCGGCCCAGCCATGGTCGAACACGTATTCGCCGTAGGAATGGCTTTTCAAATACGCCGGCAGCGCCGCCTGCAATTCGCCTTGGTCGTTCACCCACACGCGGTGCGACGCCCGCCAACCGCTACGCCCGCCAATGCTGCCGCTGTCTTCCAGCGCCGATAGAAACCCATGGCGCAAAAACGGCTGCGACTCGGGCAGCAACGCGTCCCAGGCTTGCGCGGGAATGGCGGACAGGGAGTCGAGAATGTGCACAGGCATGGGCGATTCCACAGCGAGTTAGACGGCCCGGTCATCATAACGGCAGCTCGGCGGATAAGGTCAAAAGCATCGCGGCTGAAGGCTCGAGGTTTTGATTGTGTAGGAGCGACCTTGGTCGCGAAGCGGTGGTTCAGGCCGACGCCGATGTTTGCAGGGGTTCGCCAGCAAGCTGGCTCCTACAGGTTGGTGGGCAGCCGCGAGGCTGCTTCTATTAATAGCCGCCCATAAAAAAGCCCCGCACGAGGCGGGGCTAAAGAAAGGAGCAGAACCTTTGTTGCGTGGAGCTACAGCTTAGAACGCGTATTGAGCGCGAACGATGAAACCGTCGCCGTCGTCATCACCAGTGCGCGAAGCAGCGGTGGTGCCGGTGGCGTTGGTCACGCCATCAACCGACGCCTTCACGTAGGTGGCGCTGATTTTCACGGCTTCGTTGGCGTACCAGTTCACACCCAGGTTGTGCACTTTGGCGTCACGGTCGCCGTCATCCAGCGTCACGCGCTGAGCAGCGGTACGGGTGCTGTCGTCATCAACCGAGATGCTGTCGAAGCGGTAGAACACTTCCCATGCACCGATCTGGTTGTTGGCAGGCTTGAGGGCGTCGAACTTGCCGAGTTTGTAGCCGCGGGCTTCACCGGTCAGGGTGTAGGCCACTTGTACGTAGCCGCCTTTGGCTTCCACGTCTTGGAAGGTCGGGTTATTGGTGTCGGCCTTCAGTTCACGGGTCATGTATTCACCCTGAACGGAGAACGGACCCATTGCCCAGGCAGCTTCCAGACCCAACGCGGTGTCGTTGTCGTACAAACCAGTGGTGGTGTTGCTCTGGCCAGCGAACACAACGCGGTTGCCGTTAGCACCGGCATCGTTACCACCGGTAGTGGCGACGCCACGCATGCCCAGACGGCTACGGAATTGTGCGTCAAGCGCCGAGTCGGAAACGTCGCGGCGAGCGGCGCTGAAGCCGAAGTGCAGCACGTTGCCAGCGTCGTGCAGCGGAGCGAACACACCACGCAGGTTGACTTGCTTGTTGCTGTCGCCGTCGGTGTCGTTGTTGTCTTTGGCAAATGCGCCAGCCGATACGTAGAACGAGTCGCTGAAGGTGCTGGAAACCTGTGCACCCATGCCGTTCTGGTGGCTGTTGGACCAGTCGATGATGTCGTAGAAGGCGTTACGCTCAGGAGCGGTTACCCACTTGGAGCTGGTGGCTTTTTCCAGGCCGAACTCTGGGTCGAAACGACCTACTTTGATCACAGCCGGGTTGAAGCCGATGTAGCTGATGGAGGCTTCGTCGAAGTAGCCGTCATCTGCAGAACCGGAGTTGTGCGAGAAGTCGTAGCTGATGTTGTACAGCCAGTCGCTGAACGCGATACCGGAGAATTCCAGGAATGCACGGCGGAAGTAGGCAGCGTCAGCGCTGTCGCCATTGCGGGTGTAGATGCCATCGAACTGGCTGTAGTCAGCTTGCAGACGGCCGCCGATTTTGAAACCGAACGACTTGTCAGTAGTAGCCACTTCAAGGCCACCTTTAGTTTTTACAACGATGTCAGCGCCGTCAGTAGTAACGGTACCGGCGAAAGCCTGGGCGGAAATGGCCAGGGCCAGGGCGCTGGCGGCAATACCGGCGAAGTGCTTACGGATCATCGAAGAATTCCCCTATTGGTCTTTGAAATACACCCGAGCGGCTGGCTCGTTTGTGCTGGGGGAATACTGGCGGGGGGTTATTTCAGCTCAGTTGCTTTTATATAAATGTTTTATGACAAAGGAACTTTTTTACTTCCAATAGGAATAACTATGGAGGCGCTCTAGGACGAGGCTTTCAGCCCTTTTTCTGGCACCGTGCCAGCACCCAAGTTTTGCGTTTCGGCTAAAACATGGCTGTCACAAAGCGGGAATATGACAACCGTCCGTCTGCGCAAGGCGGGAGGTTCTCCGCGCAAAAGTGGCTCCCTCAGGCGAGAAAAACCGTTAAAACGACGTCGCCATACATATCGCTTTCTTCGATAGGTATAGGGGGAAAATTGCGCTATTCAGGCATATCAAACCGATAGATCATGACACCCAACACCAGCGGCATCCCACCGTCTGACTTGCGCTTTTCAGCACAGACCAGACCCAACGAGCGCCACCTGGCTAACCAACGGAGGACACAAGTCATGATCGAACGTCGACCTTTTGAGCAGATGGGTGGTGCCAACCATGGCTGGCTGAACGCTCGCCATCACTTCTCGTTTGCCGAGTATTACGATCCGAGCCGGATGAACTGGGGCCAACTGCGGGTGTGGAACGACGATGAAATCGCTCCGCAAAGCGGCTTCCCCCGTCACCCGCACCGGGACATGGAAATCATCACCTACGTACGTGAAGGTGCCATTACTCACCAGGACAACCTGGGCAATAAAGGCCGCACCGAAGCCGGTGATGTGCAGGTAATGAGTGCAGGCACGGGCATCGCCCACAGCGAGTACAACCTTGAGGATGAAACCACCAAGATTTTCCAGATCTGGATTCAGCCCACCGAGTTCAACTCGCCACCCGCCTGGGGCGCCAAGCCGTTCCCCAAAGGCGAACGTGCCGGTGCATTCGTGACCCTCGCCAGCGGCGACAAAGGCGACAGCGAAGCGCTGCACATCCGTGCCGACGCCCGCTTGAGCGCTGCCACGCTGAAGGCCGGCCAGCAAACCGAATACCGCCTGGGCAGCAATCGCAAGGCGTATCTGGTAGCGGCCAGCGGTGTGATCAGCGTCAACGGCGTGCAAGCCAATGCCCGCGACGGCGTGGCGGTCAGCGGCGAAGAGGTGTTGGTCTTCAATGCCGTGGAAGATGCCGAAATCATCCTGGTGGATGTGGCTTGATTCCCAGCCTCGCGCAGTAAAAGAAGCAGCCTTCGGGCTGCTTTTTTTTGTCCCACGCCCGCTTTCTGTAGGAGAGGCTTCAGCCTCGATTCGTGCAAAAGACTTTCTCCGCTGCGCTCAAGAGTGCACCCGCGCCCATCTCACGCTAGGCTACGGCTCCATTTGCGCCGGAGCTGCCGCCATGAGCCAAGACATCGAAGCAAGCCAGGAAACGGGCACTTCCGCCCCCGCCGTAGAACCCTTGACCGCCACCGAAGCCCGCGTGCTCGGTTGCCTGGTCGAAAAGCAAGCCACCACGCCCGAAACCTACCCGCTCACGCTCAACGCAGTGGTGCTGGCGTGCAACCAGAAAACCAGCCGCGAACCGGTGATGAACCTGACCCAGGGCCAGGTCGCCCAGGCATTGCGTGCGCTTGAAGGGCGCGGCATGGCGCGACTGGTGATGGGCAGTCGCGCGGATCGCTGGGAACACCGTGCCGACAAAGCATTGGAGCTGGTGCCGGCCCAGGTGATTTTGCTGAGTCTGTTACTGCTTCGCGGGCCGCAAACGCTGAATGAACTGCTGACCCGCAGTTCGCGCATGCACAATTTTGACGATGTTGAAGCGTTGCAGCACCAGCTGGAACGCCTCGCCAGCCGTGGGTTGGCGGTGCTGGTTCCGCGTCAGGCGGGGCAGCGGGAAGACCGGTATATGCATTTGCTCGCCAGCCCTGAGGAATTGGCGGCGGCGATTGCCAGCAGTGGGCGCAGTGAACGCAGCGAAGGGGCGGCGCCCTCGCAGTCGCGCATTGATGAGTTGGAAGAGCGGGTGGCGCAGTTGGAGGCGCGGTTGGCGGCGTTGGAGCAGGCGAACGGGTGATTGCGCGTTTCTTGATTCGCCCGCGTAGAGGCCGGCCCTCTCCCCTAGCCCCTCTCCCGCAAGCGGGAGAGGGGAACGGAATTGGGTCGAGGCGAATAATTCGGTCAGCCTTCCGTCAGCATGCGGGACAGCGAACGAAATTCGGTCGCGGCGACCGACGCGATCAGCCCCCTCGCCCGCTTGCGGGAGAGGGTTGGGGAGAGGGGCCGTTAATCTTCACCCCTGATAAAAAAACCGGCACTAGGCCGGTTTTTTAACGCCGCGAACATCAGTCAATCCAACATCCCCACATGCTTGGGATGGCTCGCCACGCGCTCCAACCAAGCGCGCACCGCCGGGTACGGTTCCAGGTCGAAGCCGCCTTCATGGGCAACATGGGTGTAGGCGTACAGGGCGATATCGGCGATGGAGTAATGATCGCCCACCAGATAATCGGTCAGCTTCAGTTGCTGCTCCATCACCTTCAGCGCCTTGTATCCACCCTTGCGGGTCGATTCATATTCGGCGCGGCGCTCTTCGGGCAATCCTTGGTACAGCTTGATAAACCGCGCCACGGCAATGTACGGCTCATGGCTGTACTGCTCGAAAAACTGCCACTGCAGCACTTGTGTGCGCAGGCGCGGTTCGGTGGGCAGGAATTCGCTGCCGTCGGCGAGGAAATTCAAAATCGCATTGGACTCCCACAAGCACGTGCCGTCTTCAAATTGCAGCACGGGAATCTTGCCGTTGGGGTTCATGGCGAGAAATTCCGGGGTCTGGGTTTCGCCCTTGAGAATGTCCACCGGCACCCACTTCGACTCTTTGCCGAGCAGGTGCAGCATCAATTTGACCTTGTAGCAGTTG
>Ga0157370_10003485_pt1 | contig 18457 bp, 15 predicted proteins | sample C35metaG_FD_113463 | JGI IMG/M metagenome (GOLD analysis project Ga0157370, IMG submission 113463) | Corn rhizosphere microbial communities from Kellogg Biological Station, Michigan, USA - C3-5 metaG | ecosystem: Host-associated > Plants > Roots > Rhizosphere > Soil | place: USA: Michigan...
ACCATCGCCACGAAGTGCCAGTAGCGTGCCCACACGAAGCCACCCAGGACGCTGGTGAGCGGGGCCAACTGCACGGGCTTCCAGATGGCGAGTCCGGTGAGCACGGCGAGAATTCCGAAGATGGGCAGCGCGAAGTAGGTCAGCTTCTGCAGAACGTTGTGCTTTCCCTGACGCGGGTGATCCGGACGGATGAACAAATAGTAGCGAATCATCTGCCAGGCATCGCGAGCGTCACCGCGCCGCGGCACCAGATCGCGCCACTCTCCGTGCAGGTAGATGAATCCCAGGTAGATCAGCCCGTTGATCACCAGCACCCACATGGCCGCAAAGTGCCAGTTGCGCGCGCCAGCCAGCCAGCCACCAAAGGTGAGCCAGTCGGGAATGGGCTTGTGCGCGAATGGATAGCAGCAGAAGGTCTCGCCGCGACGGGCAAACGCGGGGTAGGCGTTGAAGATCTCGAGCCCGCTCCCCACCATGATCACGAACGCGATCACGTTCACCCAGTGCGTCGTACGGACTATCCAGTGGTGCCGTTTGGCCATGCCTTCTCCCTTGCGTGTGAGCACGCCGGCGGTTCCTGGTTGCATACCCCTGCAGCCCCCGAAATGTTGAGCCCAGCACGCCCCGGCGCCACATCGCGAAGTCCGGCGCGATGCGATATTGCAAGGCGGCTGCCGTGCACTTCAGTTCCAGACCCCCTACACATCTCCATGCCGATCCTTCCCCTGTACGGTCATCATGCGCTCCGCGAGCGGCTCCGCAGCGCGGTTTCGCGAGGCGCGCTGCCGTCGAGCCTGCTCCTGCAGGGACCGCATGGAGTTGGCAAGCAGCGCCTGGCGCTTTGGCTGGCGCAACTGCTCGTGTGCACCGGCAGCGAGCCGCGCCCGTGCAACGCGTGCGTGTCCTGCCGCTACGCGCGGGCCCTCGGGCACCCCGACGTGCGCTGGTTCTTCCCGAGGCCGCGACTGCCGGAGGGGAACGCGTCCGTCGACGACATTCTGGCGGACTACGCCGATGCCATCGTGGAGCGCGAGAAGGCTGGCGGCATCTACTCGCCACCGAGCGGACTTGAAGGAATTTTCGTCGGCGCAATTCACGCCGTCGTCCAGCTCGCGACGCTGGCGCCTGCGCTCGGCACGCGCACCATCTTCGTCCTGGGCGACGCCGAGCGCATGGTCCCGCAGGAGGGCTCCGAATTCGCCGCCAACGCGCTACTCAAGCTGCTCGAGGAGCCGCGGCAGGATACCACGATTATTCTCACCTCGAGTGAACCTGGCTCATTACTTCCCACCATCCGGTCCCGGGTGGTATCGGTGCGCGTCCCCCTCCTTCCCGATGCGGACGCGCAACAATTCCTGGAGGACCCGATTGTCCAGTCTGCACTGGATGCGCACGGCGTGCCGGGGAAAACAGGCGATCGCGTCCGTGCGGCCGGCGGAGCGCCGGGAACGCTGTTCGGCGCCGCAGCCGCCGGGGAAGCCGCTGCAGCCGCCGCCCGGCTGCTGCAATCGGCGCATGCGGAAGGCGATGAACAGGCGCGCGCGGTGCTGGCCCTGGGCGGAGCGGGCGCCCGTGGTTTCTTTACCGATGTCCTCGACGCGCTGGCGGTGATGTTGCTTGCCCGCCAGCGCGCCAGCGTGGACGCGGGGAATGATGGGGCGGCCATCGGCGCCGCCAGGGCGATTGGCATGGTGGAGGAGGCGCGCATGCACGCTACCGGCAACGTGAACCCTCAACTGCTCGGCGCCGCACTATTGCGGCACCTGAAGGAGCTCGGCGTATGACTGGCATGAGTCATGTATCTGCAGAGGGAGACGCACGCATGGTGGATGTCACGGAGAAGGAGGTGACAAATCGTGTGGCGCGGGCGAGTGGCTGCATCCGAATGAAAGCCGAAACGCTTGCCTGCATTCGCGGTAACGAACTGAGCAAAGGAGACGTCATATCTGTAGCGAAAGTAGCCGGGGTTCTGGCGGCCAAGCGCACGGCGGAGTTAATTCCGCTCTGCCATCCGCTCCCGCTCACCGACGTTCAGGTGCAGTTGATCCCGGAGGAATCGCTCCCCGGCCTGCGGTGTGAGGCAACAGCCCGGACCGTCGGGCGAACAGGGGTGGAAATGGAGGCGATCACGGCAGTCGCAGTAAGCTTGATCACGGTGTATGACATGGCGAAGTCGATGGATAAAGGCATGTCAATCACGGACATATGCTTGCTGGAGAAGTCAGGAGGCAGGTCTGGAAACTGGAGGCGCGGGTAGCGCCGCCCTCCGTGCGGAGTCAACTGAAGCAGCGGGGCCAATCAGCCCCGTTTGCTTATGGGATATCCTGCAGGGGAGGATTCGCTATTGCAGAGCGCACAGCAGAGCTACTCTCATCGAGGCGATCGCCTCAGACGGATGGACCGGCTTCGGAAGGTCGGGCTGGTCGTGGTGTTCCTGGGTGCCGTTGCACTCATCCCGCGGGAGCAGCCGCGGAATGCGGAAGCATCGGAGAATTCGAGTTTCAGTTTCGGGTCGTCGAGCCAGAACCGCCAGTTGCGGGCTGAGCTGGACGCCACCAAGGGCGCGTTGGAACTGGCGAACGCCCAGCTCACGCGGGCGCGCACGATCATGGACTACTCCACCCGCTACAAGGTGGGAGCCGACCTGGCTGGTTCCGTGTACGACGTTGCCGTGGCCGAGGGCATTGACCCCGAGCTCGGCTTTCGCCTGGTGCGTGTAGAGAGTGAATTCAATCCGCATGCGACCAGCACGGCTGGCGCCATCGGACTCACTCAGCTCATGCCCGCCACAGCCCGGTATTTCGACAGCACCGCCACGAAACAGAAGCTCTACAACGCGCAGACCAACCTGCACCTTGGCTTCCGGTACCTCCGGTCGCTGATCGACGAGAATCACGGCAACGTGAACCTGGCGCTGCTGGTCTACAATCGCGGACCACAGGCGGTGGAGACGCTCCAGTCGCTCGGCATGAATCCGAGCAACGGCTACGAGCACGCCGTCATGAAGGGTTACAGGGGCACGGGTCTGTCAAACTGAGGCACCGGCTCCAGGAAGGAAACGGAAGCCCCTGGTTCGCGGTGCGAACCAGGGGCTTCGTGTAGACGACTCGAGTGAGGCGACCGGCGCCGCTCGCGTGATCAGTAGTCCTGGTTCCCCACCAGGAGCTTCTGTCCTGCCCGCAGGTAGTCACCCTGGATGCCGTTCAGCTTCTTGAGGGCCGCCACCGTGGTGTCGTTGTCGCGCGCGATGGACGTCAGGGTTTCGCCCTGACGCACGACGTGAACGTCGCCGCTCGAGGCCGCTGCCGGCCGCGCATTATGGCGCGAGGTTGAAGCCCCGCGGCTCGCCGTCGTGTGGTGCGTCCTGCGCGGCGACCCTCTGATGACGATGACCTGACCGGGGAAGATCATGCTCTTCCTGAGTCCATTGAGCCGCATGAGCGTGGGCACTGTCGTGTGATAGTGGCGGGCGATGAGTCCGAGAGACTCGCCGCGCCGCACGACGTGCGACACCGTGCCCCTGCTGGACGATCCGTAGCGTTCAATGGAAGGATCCGGGACATCGCGGGCAGCGGCCACGACGGCGTCGGACGGGAAGATCACGGTCTGCCCGCCGGCGAGATGGCCCCTTCGATTGGGCTTGAGCCTGGGGTTGTACCAGCTCAACTGCTTTACCGTGACGCCGGCGCGGCGCGCGAGCGCGAGCAGCGTCTCGTTGCGCCGCGTCTCATGGCGCGAGTATGCCACCCTGGCCTCGCGCGGGAGCGCGGCGAAGAGGGAATCGAAATTCGCGGCGGCACCCACCGGCACTCGCACGAAGAACGAATCGCCCGGCGGCGTCATCCCACGCAGGACCTCGGGATTCAGGCTGGTGATGGTCCCTGTCGCCGAGCCGCTGGCGCGTGCGACCGCGGCGAGCGGCGTCGCCGGGCCAACGCGCACCGAATCGTAGACGTACGCCGAGTCGTAATGCGGATTGAAACCGTACTGGCTGGGGTCCTTCGCGACGAGTGCGGCGGCAATGAGGCGCGGCACGTAGTCCCGGGTTTCGGCGCGCAGATAATCCTTGTCCGCGAGCGCGAAAAAGGCGTCGTTGCCCGACTGTCCCTCGAGCTCATCGGCGTAGCGGCTGAGGCCGCGCGACACGCGCCCCGGCCCTCCGTTGTAGGCGGCGGCCGCGAGGTACAGGGAGCCGAACTGTTCGTTCAGATAGCCGAGGAACTTGACGGCGCCGTCGGTGGATCGCACCGGATCGCGACGCTCGTCCACCCACCAGTCCACACGCAACCCCACACCACGCGCGGTGCTCGCCATGAACTGCCAGATGCCGACGGCGGCGGCACGCGAGTATGCGTCCGGATCGTAGCCGCTTTCGATCAGCGCCAGGTACGTCAGATCCTCGGGCAGGCCCGCCGCGTGCAACTTGCTGCGAATCATCGCGTCGTACCGGCCGCTGCGATCGATCCACTGTTCGAACCGGTCGTGCGCCGCGTGCTGATAGCGATCCACGAAGTAGGCGACGCGACTGTGCGTCTCGTACGAGTGCACGTCGATGTCCCAGGTCGGCTCCGAATCCGCAGGGGGCGCCGAATCCGTCGGGGGTGATGCCGTGTCGCCGAAGATGTTGAGCGCCTCGCTGGTCAGATCGTGCTGGGCGACCCTCGAGGTATCGGAGGCGCTGATGGAGTCCGCGGCGCGCTGCGCCAGCATGCTGTCCACGGCTGCCGACGTTGCGGCGGAGATCTTGGGCGCGGGCGCCGGATTGGGGCGTGCGGAGTGACAGGCGGCGGTCGCCAGCAGGGCCACCCACCAGAGACGGGAGAGATTCACGACGCGGCCGCGGGTGGAAGAGGACATGAAGGCGTTCGGCGAAAAGAGTCAGCGCGTGGCGATGAAGTTGCCCAGGACGCGATTGGTGGCCGAGAGCACGGCCAGCACGGCGCCACGCACCGGGTCGTTCTCGACCAGGCAGGATCCGAGCAGCCTGGACGGTCCGTCCCGGCGATTGGCCACCGACACGATGACCACGGTCGCATCGAAAGCGCGAATGGCCTTCACGCCAACGAGCTCGAACACCATGCCGCCCTCGGAAAACGCTTCGATCGCGCGGAGCGCTGCGTCCGCCGCGACCCGGAGATCGACGGTGGCGCTCGACGGGCCGTGCGCCGTGCCGGTGACACGCAGTCCGTCAATCCATTCCAGTTCCACTTCGGCGTGGCAATGCCCATCGGCACCACGGGAAAAGCGGAATGCGGTGAAACGCAGACGTTCACGTCTGCCGTGCAGCGCGGGAGCGGGAGTGTCGCTTGCGGTCTGAATCTGCGTCATGAAGACAGGTCTGGGGGTCCCGCGCAAACTGAGTGATGCGCCGACAATACGCAACACGATCCAGAGAGGCGGACGCAACCACGCGCTGGCGATTGCGCCGGCACGGTCTATATTCGCGTGTCATGCATGCATTTCTGATGGTGCTCGCGCTCGCCGGCGGCGTGATGCATGACGACTCGCTCGCGGCGCGCCTTCGCTCCCGTATCGCCGCAGTGCCCGGTGCCGAGGTGGCGGTGTCCTTTCGCTATCCCGGCCATGCGGACTCGCTCGACATCAACGCGCGCACGATGATTCACGCTGCGAGCACCATGAAGGTGCCGGTCATGATCGAGCTGTTTCGCCAGGTGGACGGCGGCGGCCTCTCGCTCGATCAGCGCATTCTGCTCGTGAATCAGTTCGGATCCATCGTGGACGGCTCGCTCTATTCGCTGAACAGGGCGGATGATTCGGACAGCTCGCTGTATGCGCGGACCGGCGAGCGCATCAGCGTGCGCGAGCTCATGGACCTCATGATCACGCGGTCCAGCAACCTGGCCACGAACGCGCTCATCGCGCTCGTTGGCGCGCAACGGACCACAGAGGCCATGCGCTCGCTCGGCGCGAACCAGATCCAGGTGCTGCGCGGCGTCGAGGACGAAAAGGCCTTCGAGCACGGCATGAACAACATGACGACGTCGGCCGACCTGGCGACCATCATGCAGGCGATTCTGCAGGACCGCGCGGCGTCACCGAAGAGCTGCGCCGCCATGCGCGACATCCTGCTGCACCAGGAGTTCAGCGCCGAGATCCCGGCCGGCTTGCCGCCGGGCACACCCGTGGCGCACAAGACGGGGTGGATCACGGGCCATCTGCACGACGCGGCCATCGTGTATCCTCGAGGGGCCGATCCGTACGTCCTTGTCGTGATGACGCGCGGCATTCCCGATGAGACCGTTGCGCGCGCGCTCATCGTGGACATCTCGCGCATGGTGTACGCGCACGTCATGGCCGAGGCGCACGCGCGGGCAGCCTGAGCGCGCGCTGCCCTTGTGCGCGACGGCGTACGGCGCCATGCTGCATTATTGTATGGCGTCCCATAGGTAGCCCGGCCTCGTGACCGGATCGGGGCGCATGGTTGCGCGTTCCCGAACCTGGCACTCCATGGACACGACTGGCGCTCCCCTGCACCGCGCGGCGGCCGACGATCGCCGCCTGCGCCGTGACATCGGCATCATCGGCCTCCTCTTCACCGCCGTCGGCTCGATCATTGGATCGGGCTGGCTCTTTGGCGCGCTGGCGGCATCACAGATCTCGGGGCCGGCATCCATCTTCGCCTGGGCCATCGGCGGCGTGATGATCATCCTCATCGGCCTCTGTTACGCGGAGCTGGGCACCATGTTTCCGGTTTCCGGCGGGGTGGTGCGCTTCCCGCACTACGCCTTCGGCTCATTCGCCAGCTACACGCTCGGCTGGATCACCTGGCTCGCGGTGGCCTCCACCACCTCCATCGAGGTGGAAGCGGCGCTGCAGTACGCCACGAACTACATCCCGTGGCTGCAGCACCTGAGCAACGGCGTGCCGGTGCTCACCGGCGCCGGCTTTGCCGTGGCCGCCGCCCTGCTCGCCCTGTTCAGCCTGATCAACGTCATTGGCATTCGCTGGTTCGCACGATTGAACAACGCGCTCGTCTGGTGGAAACTCGGCATCATCACGCTCGTGATCATCGCGTTCCTGGTCACCGTGTTCCATCCGGGCAATTTCAATCACGCCCAGGCCGGCGGCTTCATGCCGTTCGGCTGGAGCGGCGTGTTCTCCTCCATCGCCACCGCCGGAATCGTCTTCTCGTACCTCGGCTTCCGCCAGGGCGTGGAACTCGCGGGCGAAACGCGCCATCCGCAGCGCAACGTGCCGATCGCCATCATCGGGTCGGTCGTGATCACGGGAATCATTTACGTCCTGCTCCAGGTCGCGTTCGTCGGAGCGCTCCCGCCGGACGCGCTGGCGGGCGGCTGGGCGCATATCGGCACGAGCTTCACCGGAGGACTGGATCATCTCGCCGCCACGTACGGGCCCCTGGCCGCGCTCGCCAGCGCCATGGGACTCACCTGGCTCGCCGTGCTGCTCTACATCGATGCGTTCATCTCGCCCGCGGATACGGGACTGATCTACACCACGGTCACGGCGCGGATCTCCTACGCCATGGGGCGCAACGGCAACGTGCCGCGGGCACTGGCGCGCGTGAATGCCCGCGGAGTGCCCTGGGTGAGCGTCATTCTGACCTTCGTGGTCGGGCTCATTTTCTTCCTGCCCTTCCCCGGCTGGCAGAAGCTCGTGGGCTTCGTGACCTCCGCGACGGTGCTGTCATTCGGCTCCGGACCGCTGGCGCTCGTGTCCATGCGGAAGCAGATCCCGCGTCAGGATCGTCCCTTCCGGCTGCCCGCCGTCGTGACCATTGCGTATCTCGCGTTTCTGTCGTCCAACCTCATCGTGTACTGGTCGGGATGGGACACCGACTGGAAGCTCTTCGTGGCGGTGCTCATTGGCTACGTGGTGCTCGTGACGTACGAGATCCGCCATCACGACAGCACCCCGCCCATGGAATTCCGCTCGGGCGCGTGGGTGCTCGTCTGGCTGGCCGGCCTCGCGATCCTCAGCTTCATCGGCTCCTATCCCGATCTGAGCCATCACGCCGGCAACCGCGGTATCCTCGGCTTCGGCTGGGCGATTCTCGTCATTGCCGTGTTCTCCGCGCTGATCATGTGGATGGCCGTGGCGCTCCGGCTTCCGACCACGCGCGTGGAGAGCCACCTGCAGGAGACGCCGGCCGAGCCGGAAGCGGTCACGGTGGGATAGCGTCGCGCCGCCTGAGTGCCCCGAGCGGACCGACGCAGACGCCCCATTGCAGGCGCTCCCAACGATTGGCATCATCTCCGCGTAGATTTTTTGAATGCGGTACCGGCCGCCGGATCAGCCGGCTATCGCCATCGCCCCGCGGGCGCGAGTCTCCACGCCGTCTCTCCCACTCCTTCTCCCTCTCCTCGCCCATGCGACATCTGTCACTTGTGTCCACGCTGCTGGCCGTGCTCACGGCCGCGGCACCACCGCTCGTGGCGCAGCAGGCGGCGGCGCCGAGTGCGCCCGAGGCGGCGTCCCGTCTCGATTCTGTCACGCTCGCCGGCATGGCCTGGCGAAACATCGGACCCGCGAACATGGGCGGGCGCGTGGCGGATATCGTCGGCATTCCGAGCCCGTCCAAGACGTTCTACGTCGCCGCCGCCGGCGGCGGCATCTGGAAGACGACCAATGCGGGCACCACGTTCCGCCCGATTTTCGAGCACGAACGCGTGGTGTCCATGGGCGCGCTCGCCATTGCGCCATCCGATACGAACATCGTATGGGCCGGCACCGGCGAACAGAACTCGCGCAACTCCATCATGCCCGGCGGCGGCATCTACAAGAGCACCGATGGGGGAATGCGCTGGCAGCTCATGGGTCTCGAGGAAACACAGCAGATCGCGCGCATCGTCGTGGATCCGCGCAATGCCGATGTCGTCTACGTCGCGGCGCTGGGACATGCGTGGGGGACCAACAAGGAACGCGGGCTGTACAAGACGACCGACGGCGGGAAGAGCTGGAAGCTCATCAAGTTCGTGAGCGACCGGGCAGGATTCATTGACGTCGCCATGGACCCGAAGGACCCGAACACGCTCTATGCGTCCAGCTATGAGCGCATCCGCACGCCATGGTCGTACACCAGTGGAGGCCCGGGGAGCGCGCTCTGGAAGACCACCGACGCCGGCGCCACCTGGACCAAAATCGAGGGCGGCGGATTTCCGGCCACGCAGCTTGGCCGCATCGGCATCGCCATTTCCATCAGCAATCCGAACATCGTGTACGCGCTCGTGGAGGCCGACTCGGTGCGGGGCGGGAAGGCGCCGTTCCAGGTGCCGTTGAGCGATTCGGCCAACGCCAAGGCATCGCGGGCCAACCGGCTGCTCAGCGGACTCTATCGCTCGGATGACGCCGGGAAGACATGGCGCTGGATGAACGACAAGGATGTCCGGCCGTTCTACTACTCGCAGGTGCGCGTTGACCCGCAGGATCCCGATCGCGTGTACTGGTCGTCCACGCCGGTCAACTTCTCGACCGACGGCGGCAAGACGGTGCGCAATGCGACCCAGGGCATTCACGTGGACCATCATGCGATGTGGATCGATCCCAAGGATCCGCAGCACTTCGTGGTGGGAGATGACGGCGGCGTGTCGCAGACCTGGGATCGCGGCGGCAACTTCGACTTTCTCGACGTGCTGCCAATCGGTCAGTTCTACGAGGTCACGTATGACATGGCGGTTCCCTACCGCGTCTGCGGCGGGCTGCAGGACAATGGCAGTTGGTGCGGGCCGAGCCGCAAGCAGAACGGCGGCATCGCGAATTCCGACTGGTTCACCGTCGGCGGCGGCGATGGATTCTATACCGCGCAGGATCCGACCAACCCGAACATCATCTACGCCGAGTCGCAGGGTGGCGCCATCGGCCGGATGGACTACTCCACGGGAGAGCGCAGCCAGGTGGTGAAGCCGGAATGGCGCCCGCAGTACACCCAGATCGAGGACTCGATCCTGATCGCACGCGGCGACACCACGAAGCCCGAGTCCAAGGATGTGAAGAAGCGCGTCACCGCGCTGCGCGCGCAGCAGAAGATGGATTCCGTCGCGCTCGACATGCGGTACAACTGGGACACGCCGTACTTCATCTCGCCGCACTCGCCCAGCACGCTCTACATTGGCGGGAACCGCGTGCTCAAGTCGACAAATCGCGGCGACGATGTCTATCCGATCTCGCCCGATCTGTCCACGCAGGACTGGGCGAAGATCAACGTGAGCATCAAGACCACCGGCGGCATTACCAACGACGCCACCGGCGCGGAAACCTACGGCACGATCACCACGCTCGCCGAATCTCCGGTGCGGCCGGGACTGCTGTACGCGGGGACGGATGACGGCAACTTCTGGCTCACCCGGAACGATGGCGCGACGTGGGAGAACCTCACCGGCCGTTTCCCGGGCCTGCCGCCAAAGACCTACGTCGTGCGCGTCGAGCCGTCGCACTTCGACACGACGACGTTCTACGTGGCGTTCGACAATCACCGCACGAACGATTTCAAGCCGTACCTGTACGTCACGACCGACTTCGGCAAGTCGTTCCATTCGATCGTCAACAACCTGCCCACGGGCGGGCCGGACTTCCTGCACGTGATCCGGGAAGACCCGGTTTCGCGCGACCTGCTCTTCGCAGGTACCGATGTGGGAGCCTACGTGTCGCTGGACCGTGGCGCGCACTGGCAGCGGTTCATGACCGATCTGCCCACGGTTCCGGTGCACGATCTCAAGATTCAGCCGCGGGATCATGAACTGATCGCGGCGACGCACGGACGGGGCATCTGGATCGTGGACATCGCGCCGCTGGAGCAGATGGCCGAGAGCGCGATTGCTTCGGGGCCGCATCTCTTCCAGCCAACGATGGCGTTCGAGTACGGCGAGGCCCCGGGCGCCAACGTGGACAACGGCCAGCAGCACTTCGAGGCGCGCAGTGCGCCGTACGGCGCGAGCATTGCCTACCTGCTCACGAGCGGCCAGCGCAGCGATACCGCAAAGGTGGTGATCACCAACGTGCAGGGCGACACGCTGTCGACGCTCACCGGCCCCGGTACGCCGGGTCTGCACTACGTCACCTGGAACTTCCGCGGCAAGGCAGCGCCGTCGCCAAAGCTCTCGCCAGCCGGCGTGCGGGACAGCATCATCGCGGCGCGGAAGATGGATCACGTCTTCGATTCACTCGCGACGGCGGGGGTGGCGTCCAAGACCGCGCTCGACCGGCTGAAGAAGCAGCTCGCCAGCGGCGAAGGATTCGGGGCGTTTTTCCGCCGCAACGGCGGCCCATCCGGACAGTTCAATCCCCGGCCGGCGGAAAGCCCGGCACCACGGGCCGCTGGTGCGCGCGGCCGTCGTGGCGGACCCGGCGCTCCCGGTGCAGCGCCAGGCGCGGAACCCGGCGACACGACCAACGCCCGCGTCCGGCGCCAGGGCGGCGCCGGTGGCGCTCCGGGCGCGAGCGAGGAGATCGACCGGGATGCGTTGGGTGACATCTTCGGTGCGCTGCGCAGCAGCGGCGCGCTCACCCGAGGCTTCGGCGGCAGAGGCCGTGGTGCGCCCATCGTCGAAACCGGCGACTATCTCGTTACGCTGACCGTGAATGGCAAGTCGCAGCAGCGTCCGTTGCGCGTGGTCCGCGTGAGCGGTGGAAGCGACACCGCCGTCATTACCGGGGAGAACGAAGAGCTGGATCCCTGAGTCGGACGGATACACGGATGCGACAGCGGGTCAGGCACCGTCGGTGCCTGACCCGCTGTCGCATCCGTGAGTGCATTCGCCTGCGGTGTTGGGCTCGGGCAGGAGTATAGAGTAGACTCGACGGGCAAAATGCAGACAGGATTTCCGGGATGTACAGGATTGAACAGGATTGTGGGGAGCCGAGTCCCAACGTTGCAGTTCGTTCGCTGAATGACTGCGACACCTTTGGGAACGGCACCGTGATTATCCTGTATCTCCTGACAATCCCGTAAATCCCGTCCGGACGTTCGCGGGGACGCAGGTCGCTGCTCGCTAGTTTCCGGTGCCGCCGCGGCGACCATTGCCCTGGAGCGCGAATCGCCAGACGGCATCACCGGTGTCGGGATCGTGAATCCGGTGCGCCTGAACCTGAAATACACGCTCGATCAGATCGCGGGAGACCTCCGCCGCGGCGGTCGCCACGTGAGCCAGCCGCCCGGCATCCATCACGAAGAACACGTCACCATACTGGAAGGCGACATTCAGATCGTGCAGGATCGCGACGATGGTGCAGTCGTGATGAAGCAGTCCGCGCGCGACATCCAGCAGGTGGATCTGATAGTGGACGTCCAGACTCGTCGTCGGTTCGTCGAGGAACAGATAGGTGTGCTCCGCGCCGCCGCCATCGTTCCAGATCTGGGCCAGAACACGGGCCAGCTGTACCTTCTGCTGCTCGCCGCCCGAGAGTGTCGGATACTGCTGCCGGCGCTTGTCCTCCATACCCACGAGCGCCAGCGCCTGCTGCACGATGTCACGGTCGCGACGCGACGGAACCCGCTCGTAGTGCGGATACCGTCCCATCAGCGCCACATCCTCCACCGTGAGCGCAAACGCCAGCTCCACGTGCTGCGACAGGACCGCCCGCTTTCGCGCCAGCTCCATCGCGGAAAAACTGCCCAGGAGCTGGTCGCCATAGCGCACGTCGCCAGCCGTGGGCTGCAGGAGACCGGTCGCCACGCGCAACAACGTGGACTTCCCCGCCCCATTCGGCCCGAGGATGACGTTGAAGCGATTCGGCTGGAACCGGGTGGTGATGTCGTGCAGGATCATCGTCCGGTCTACCTGATAGCTCACGCCGCGCAGCTCAACCATAGAAGCCCGAGCCGCCGCGGCGCGTCTGGCGCAGCAGGATGCCGAGAAACACCGGCGCGCCGATCACCGCGGTAATGATGCCAATGGGCAGCTCCGCCGGCGGGATGATCACGCGAGCGACAATGTCGATGACCTCCATGAGTACGGCGCCGAGAAGCGCCGACGCCGGCAGCAGAAAGTTGTAGTCTGCCGATTTCATCATGCGCAGCACGTGTGGAATGACCAGTCCCACGAAGGCAATGACACCGACCATGGCGGTGGCCACCGCCACCATGATCGTGTTCACCACGAGCAGCCACAGAATGAGCCGTCGCGGATTCACCCCGAGATACGCGGCCTCGTTCTCCCCGAGCATGAGGGCGTTCAGCGCCTTGCCGTAGCGCAGCGCCCAGATGAAGCTCAGGCCGAAGAACACACCAATCAGCTCGACGCCCCGCCAGTCTGCCGTGGTGAAAGTGCCCAGATTCCAGAAGGTGATGTTGCGGGCCTGCGGATCACGCGCGATGTACGACAGGAATCCCGTGCCGGCGCCGCACACCGCGTTCACCGCGATGCCGGCCAGCAGCAGCGTGAACACGTTCACCTTGCCAAACGAGGTGGACAACCGATGGACGAGCATCGTCGCGGCGAATCCCACGATGAAGGCCGCAACCGGCACCGCGAATGAGCCGAGTGGATGCGTGAAGGCGAGCGCCGTGCCGCTGCCGAACACGAACACCAGCGCCGCACCCAGTGCCGCGCCCGCCGATGTGCCGACAAGCCCCGGCTCGACGATCGGATTCCGGAACAGCCCCTGCATGAGCGTGCCCGACACGCCGAGCACCGCGCCGGTGAGACCCGCCACGAACACCCGGGGCAGCCGCAGTCCGAGCAGCACGTTCCGGCCCAGCGTATCGCCGGGGACGGCCGGGAGCCATCCCGCGGCCTGACCCAGATAGCGCACCATCTGTGCGGGCGTGAACGAGAAGGCGCCTATGGCCGCCGATGCCACAATCGCGATCACCAGCAGCACGCCGAGCAGCCAGTACGTCTGCCTGAACGAGAGATGCTTCAGCATCTCACGGATGCAGCATCGCGGCGATCTTCTTCACGGTGTCCGGGGTGCGCGGCCCGAAGTACATGACCTCCTGTTCGGTGATGCGGTAGATGCGTCCCGACCTGCCCGCCGGCGTGAGGGAGATGCCTGGCATGGCGGCGAACTTCTTCGCGTCGCCGTAGCGATCGAATCCCACCTCGGTCGCGATGATCACATCGGGTGCGGCGCGCGCGATCAACTCGGGCGTGATTCGCGTCATGCCGCCAAGCGAGTCCATGGCGTTCTCACCGCCGGCCCAGCGGATCATCTGATCAGCCGGACTGCCGCGGTTCACCGCCAGATAATTGTTGATGATCTGGCCGAAGTGCATGAGCAGGACGCGCGGACGTCGCTGGCTGTTCCAGCGAGCGGTGTCCGCCCACACGGCGCTCATCCCTGTCTTCCACTGCGCGAGAACGCTGTCAGCCGAGCGCTCGCGGTGGAAGTACCGCCCGAGATTCGTGAGCAGCATCTCGGCGCTGTCGAGCGTCCCGCCCGGTCGCATCACCTCGATCGGGATGCCCACCGCGCGCAGTTGCTGCAGCACGGCGTCAGGCCCGACGTTGCCATCCGTCAGAAAGAGCGTCGGCCGCATGGAGATGATTCCCTCCGCGCTCAACGCGCGGTGGTATCCCACGGTGGGGAGCGTCCTGATCTGCGGCGGATAGATCGATGTGAGATCCACGGCGACGAGATCACTCTGGCCGCCGATGGCGTAAAGAAATTCGTTGATCTGCTTGGACACGCTGACCACGCGGCTGTGTTGCGCCGCGCGTGTGGAGCGGTCGGCGAAGCGGCCGCACGCGGCGACTGCGCACACCGCACACAGCGCCAGGGAAACGGCTCGGGGCAATCGAGGCATGATGCGAGTCGATGGGAGCACGGGTGGTCCGCGGACACGGTGCACCAGCCACGCGGCTCCGGGAAGGCTGTGAAATCTACGCGTCACGCGACTGCACTGTTGGCGGCTGGCGGCCAAACCGGCAGGAACGCCAGCAGGAACATAACGTCACAGTGCGCCGTGACATTCGCGCCCGGAGAATCGTCCGTGTCGTATGGCAGTGGCGATCGAACCCGGGAGATGAATGCTGATCGGCAGCCGGAATGCGCCTCCGGGCGAGGATGCCGAGCGGCTTGCCGCGCGCGCACGCGAGTTCGCGCGCGAAGGCTCGGTGTGCGAGGCGGTCGTGTCGCTCGACATGGCGCTCGGACTGCTCCAGGGTGCGCCCGTGGGTCCGCTGCACGCCGACCTGCTGCGCCAGAAGGGCGTGCTGCTCCGGGACATTGGCGAGACGTCCATTGCCGCGGCGCTGCTCAAGCGCAGCATGGACATCGCGCAGTACGTCCGGTCGGAACGGGGCGTGGCGCTGGCCCAGTACGAGATGGCGCTGGTCCTCGAGCGTCGTGGTGACATTGCCGGTGCGCGGCGCTTGCTCGACGATGCGGCGGCTTCCGCAGTCGCCGCGGCGGATCAGCCACTGCATGCGGCCATCGCATCCAGCCTGGGCGAGCTGGCCGCCATCCGCGGCGACACATCGGATGCCCAGGCGCGCTATCAGCGCAGCCTCTCCGACTCTCGCGCCGCGGGCGACGAGACCGGCATGGGGGTCGCGCTCACCGGATTGGGACGTCTCTACATCGACATGCATCGGCTCGTTGACGCGGAGCAGAGCCTCGAGCAGGGGCAGAAGCTGGCGCGCGGCAAGGGCGATCTCTACATGGAAGCGCTGATTCACATCGGGACCGCCGAGCTGATGATCGCCAGCGGCCGGTTCGACGAAGCTGAGCGCGAGTGCGCACAGCTCCTCGCGATTGCCCGGCGCCGCGGCGACCGGCTGCGTCGCGCCCAGGCGCTCCGGCTCTACGGCATGATTGCCGAGCACCGGGCAGAGCTGACGGAAGCGGCCGACAAACTCGAGGAGGCCCGAGAACTCGCCACGCAGGGCGAAGACGCCCATCTCGCGGCACAGGTCCTTCGCGAACTGGGCGAAGTATCCCGGCGCCGCGGCGAGATCGAGCGGGCACGGACGGCCTGGCAGCAGGCGCTGGTTGCATTTCAGCGGCTGGGCGCGGCATCCGACGCCGGCGACCTCCAGCGTCGCCTCTCGGCTCTCGCCGCCTGACTATCTGATGTCACTCCATCCTCGCCCACGGCTCTCATGGCGCTAGAACGAACCAGAAATGGCGGCTCCGAGCTGCCCTCCCGACCCGACCATCTCGCGCGGACTCCGGCGGCCGGATCGTCCGCGGTCATCCCGCCCCTGTCAGCCGCGTTGAACGGCCAGGATTCGCCCGGCTCCGTGGCGCTCCCGGCGGGAGACTCCTCCGGCAGCCCGGAAAGTTCCGTGGGCCTGGAGAACATCGTCGGCGTGAGTGATGCACTGCGCGAGGCGCTGCGACATGCGCGCAAGGCCGCGGCCAGCAGGCTCACCACCGTGCTGATCGTGGGAGAGACCGGCACCGGCAAGGAACTGTTCGCGCGAGGGATTCACTACGCCAGCCCGGCCCGCGGCGACCCGTTCATGGCCGTGAACTGCGCGGCGATTCCTGAAGCGCTGCTCGAGTCCGAGCTGTTCGGTCACGAGCGCGGTGCATTCAGCGACGCCCGCGGTCAGAAGCGCGGTCTGCTCGAACTCGCGGGCACGGGGACGGTGTTCCTCGATGAGATCGGCGAACTGCCGCGCCGCCTCCAACCCAAGCTGCTGCGCGCGCTCGAAAACCGGCGCCTGCAGCGACTGGGCGGTCTGGAGGACGTCTCCATTCACTGCCGCGTCATTGCCGCGTCGAACACCGGGCTGAGCGAAGCGATGCAGCGCGACGAATTCCGCGAGGACCTTTACTACCGGCTCAACGTCTTCCGGATCGTGCTGCCCCCGCTGCGCGACCGCGAGGGCGATGTGGAGCTGCTGGCGCGGCACTTTCTGGGCGAGCTGGCGAGACAGCAGGGCATGGAGGCGAAGACGCTGAGCGCCGACGCCATTGCGGTCCTGCAGGCGCACGCCTGGCCCGGCAACATCCGCGAACTCAAGAACGTCATCGAGCATGCCGCCATCCTGAGCGAAGGCGACACCATTGACGCGGCCCGGCTCATGCTCCAGAAGCGTATGGCGCTGTCCGGGAGCAGCGCCCCCGGTCCCATTCGGGAAATTCACATTCCCCCGGAGGGACGGTCGCTGGCGGACGTGGAAAAGGACGCGGTGCGCTTCATGCTGGAAATCACCAGGGGGAACCGCAGCGCCGCGGCGCGGATACTTGGCATCTCGCGCCCCACCCTGGCGCGCAAGATTCGCGAATACGGAATCGTCGTTCCGGCGCCTGGACGCGACACGTGACGGACGTGCCTGTTCCGCGGGAGCATGACGGAGCATGAGCATCACGCAGTTGAAGATCCTGGCCATTTCGACAGACGCGGAGGACGTGCGCCACGTGCACGAGATACTGGCGAACGACCCGTCGCACGAGATCGAGCTGCACGATGCGCGGATCCTCAAGCAGGCGCTGCGTCAACTGCGCGAGACCCGTTTCGATGCGGTGCTCCTGCATCTCCCGGCCGGCCGCGACTCCTCACTGAGTGCGCTCGGCACGTTGCTCGAGCACACGAGCGGCATTCCAGTCGTCGTACTCACCGAGCGCGACGACGAGGAGCTCGCCGTGCTGGCACTGAAGGCGGGAGCACAGGACGCACTGAGCAGGGAGTCGCTCGATGGCGGACTGGTGGCGCGCGCCATCCGATTCGCGATCGAACGGCACCAGCTGCACGTGGCGCTGCAGGCCATGGCGCTGCTCGATGACCTGACGGGTCTGTACAACCGGCGCGGCTTCCAGACACTCGGCAAACAGCAGATGAAAATCGCGGATCGCACGCGGAAGCGCCTGTCGCATCTGTTTGTCGACGTGGACGGCCTGAAGAGCATCAACGACCGGTTCGGGCATCGCGAGGGAGACCTGATGCTGCTCGAAACCGCGGAGCTGCTGCGCAGCACCTTTCGCGAATCGGATCTCATCGCGCGCATCGGCGGCGACGAATTCGTGGTGCTCGCCATGGATGTCGGCAGCCCGTCGCAGGACCAATGGACGGCGCGACTCGAGGAGCAGTTGCGCAGCCACAACGCGCGTCCCGGCCGGCGCTATCCGCTGTCGCTGAGCCTCGGCTTCGCCTACTACGACCCGGCGTTTCCCTGCGCGCTCAGCGATCTGCTGGACCGCGCCGATACGTTGATGTACGAGCAGAAACGCGGCAAACGAAGGCTCTCACCACTGGGCGGCGTCGCTGCACGGCGCACACCCTCACGCGGCGTACGCCGGGATGTGAAGCGGGCGGATTGACGCTCCCACTCCCCACCACCCTCCCCCTGGGAATCGGCAATCGGGAATGGGGAATCGTTGGGAATGGGGAATGGGGAGGCCGATTTCCTGCTGTTGATGAAATCGGGGGGCGGCGGGAGGGGGCGGATTGCCTTATCGATTCCCCATTCCCGATTGCCGATTCCCAGGTTCAACCGACTCTGACCCCATTGGTCGCCCAACGAAGACAGGATTTCAGGATTGACGGGATTAACACGATTGTTGGGAGCCGAGCCCCAACGCTTCAGTG
>Ga0157370_10003487_pt1 | contig 18453 bp, 17 predicted proteins | sample C35metaG_FD_113463 | JGI IMG/M metagenome (GOLD analysis project Ga0157370, IMG submission 113463) | Corn rhizosphere microbial communities from Kellogg Biological Station, Michigan, USA - C3-5 metaG | ecosystem: Host-associated > Plants > Roots > Rhizosphere > Soil | place: USA: Michigan...
CAGCGCGCGATCGGCGTAGAGCGTCTGCGCGACGACGAGCGGCGACGGAACGAGATATTGCGGAATGCGCGCGATGGTCACCCACGCCTGCCACGCCGCGAGCACGATCGCCGCGACGACCAGCGGCGACAGGATGCGGAAGACCCTCCACGCGCGCGTGTCGTCGCTGTCGCGGCGCATCACCGCCGGCCTCCCGCGCGTGCATCCGGCAGCGCGCTCGCGCCCGCCTTTGCGACGCTCGCCGACAGGCGTGCCGCATGGCCGGCGAAGGCTGGCGAGACGCGAAACGCCTCGTTGCGCGGATACGGCTCGTCGATGCGGCAGGTTTCGACGATGCGTCCGGGGTGCGCCGCCATCACGACGACGCGCGTCGACAGGAAGACCGCCTCCTGGAGACTGTGCGTGACGAACACGACGGTGAGCGCCTGTGCGTTCCAGAGATCGAGCAGCTCGTCGTCGAGCCGCTGCCGCGTGAATTCGTCGAGCGCGCCGAACGGCTCGTCCATCAGCAGCAGCGCGGGCTTCGTCACCAGCGCGCGCGCGATCGACGCACGCATCTGCATGCCGCCCGACAGCTCGCGCGGCAGGCGCATGCCGGTGTCCGCGAGGCCGACCGTTTGCAGGGCACCGTCGACGCGCGGGTCGGCCTCGGCGCGCGCAACGTGCGCGAGATCCAGCGGCAGACGCACGTTCGTCGCAACGCTCGCCCACGGCATCAGCGTCGGCGACTGGAAGACGAACGCGATGCGCTCGCCTGCGGCGTCGGGACGCGGCTCGCCCCACCAGCGAATCGCGCCGGCCGAGGGACGCGCCAGGCCCGCGATCAGCCGCAACAGCGTCGACTTGCCGCAGCCCGACGGACCGACGAGCGTCAGGAATTCGCCGCCGCGCACGTCGAGGTCGACGCGCGCAAGCGCGTGCGTTACGCGGTCGTAGCTCTTTGCGACGCCTTCGAGCGCGACGATCGGCGCACCGCCCGACGCTTCGTCAGGCGAAGGCACTAAGGCAGGACGTGAACGCGATCGACGATGCCGAGCGAATACGCGCGGCCGTAATCGACATCCGATCGGGCGAGGCCCGCCTCGCGCAGGAAGCTTTCGGTCGCCTTCCAGCGCGCGGCCGTCATCGTCAACAGTCCCCGCGTCTTCGCGTCCCCGCCCTCGACGATGTCGTATTCGCGCATCTTCGCCACACCGTACGCGAGCAGTTCGTCGCTCATCTGCGGGTTCGCGCGCTTGATCAGCGCATTGCCGGGTTCCGGATCGGTGAGGTAGCTCCTCCAACCTTCGGCCGACGCGCGCACGAAACGCGTGAGTGCGTCGTTACGCGCGGACAGCGTCTTGCGCGTGACCACGAGCGCTTCCGAGTACGGCGGGTAGCCGAGATCGGCGAGCAGGAACACGACCGGCTCGACGCCCGCCTTCTCGATCGAGAACGGCTCCGACGTCGCGAAGCCTTGTTGCGACAGGCGCGGATCGGCGAGGAACGGCTGCACCGAGAATGCGTAGGGCCGCTTCTGCGCATCGGTGAACCCGTAGCGCTCGCGCAGCCACGGCCAGAACGTCGTGTTGCTCGCCGCGGCGATCGCGATCGGCTTGCCGTTGAGGTCGGCGAGATTTCCGACGCCCGGATGCGCGATGATGACCGTCGGATTCTTCTGGAACGTTGCGGCGATGGCGACGAGCGGCACCTTGCGCTCGACGGCGGACAGCACCTGCAGCGCGTCCGCCATCGCGACGTCGAGACGGCCCGCCGCGAGCAGTTGGAGGCCGTTCACCTGCGGGCCGCCCTGGCGGATCTCGACGTCGAGCCCGTACTTGCGATAGATCCCCTGCGCGACTGCCTGGTAGAAGCCCCCGTGCTCGGACTGCGCGAGCCAGTCGGTCGAGAACACGATCCTCTCGAGCGCTTGCGCGCGCGCCGGCACGGCGGCCAGCACGATGGCGGCGAGCAGCGCGCCCGCGATCCGAAACACGATCCGCATCCTCGGCACCTCTCGTACGCGGCACCGGGACGCGCCGTCGCGGCGCGCCCTTCGAGCCGACGCGCATTATGGGGCACCGGCGCGTCGATCCGACGCCCGCTCGGCTGTCGAACGACGTTCGTTGCGTATCGGCTCAGTCGCTCGCGCTTTCGCCGAGCGTGCGCGCCCGCTTCACGAGCTGCACGCGGCCGGCGGACGCGACGGGCGGCGGGCGATAGATCGCGTAGAACTGCCGCACGCGCGTGACGTAATTGCGCGTCTCGTCGTACGGGGGAACGCGATTCGCGTGGGACGCGACCGCGCCTTCGCCGGCGTTGTACGCAGCGAGCGCGAGCGCCACGTCCCCGTCGAAACGTGCGAGCAAGTCGCGCAGATAGCGCGTACCGACGCGTACGTTCACCGCAGGATCGCGCAACTTGTCGGCGACCGACCGGCGCCGGTCGGCCGTGACCCCGTAGCGTTCGGCCGTTTCCGGCATCACCTGCATCAGTCCGATGGCGCCCTTATCGGAGACGGCGTGCGCGTCGAAGCACGATTCGACTGCGACGACGGCCTGGACGAGCGCGGGATCGAGGTTGTGCGCAAGCGCGTTCGTTTCGATCAGCGCCGAGAACCTGCGAACGAGGGCAGCGTCGGTGGCGCGCGCGTAGAGCCGGGTCCCGGCAAGCGCCTCGATCGCCTGCGAGCGCTCCTTGCCCGGGCCGTTCGGCACGTCGAGCGTCGTCGATCCCTTGAAGAAGAGCCGGTAGCGCTCGTCGACGCGATGGTCGGCGAGATGCGAGCGGCCCTGCGCGTCGACGTAGGCCCAGAGGTCGGCGTGGGCGGCGATTGGCGATGCGCACGCCGCGACCGCGAGGATGCGAAACGCGCGAAAGAAGGGGCGGGAAAGGGGCGGCGGCATGGCGAAAACACACAAAGGCCGGTTCGACGCGCAGCCGCGGTCGAAGTGCCTCGCCAAGCCGGGGGAATCAGCGCGGGAGGCTTCGCGCATCGCCGGGCAGCATCCGCTGCAGGATGCGGTCGCGGCGGCCGAAATGGTGATACAGCGCCGCTGCGACGTGCAGGCCGACGAGCGCGAGGAGCGCCCAGGCCAGGAACACGTGAACGTCGCCCGCCTGGCGACCGATCGGCGAGCGCGCAGCGACGAGGTGCGGCAAGCGGAAGAGGCCGAAGACGGTGATCGTCCAGTCGCGTGCCGATGCATTCGTCCAACCGAGGATCGGATTGACGACGAGAAGCGCGTACAACAGCACGTGCGTGGCGCGCGCGAGCGGCTGTTCCCACGCGGGGACGTCGGCGGTCGCAAGCGGCACGCGATGGCGAAGCCGCCAGAGCCAGCGCAGGACGACGACGGCGAGGATCGTGAGCCCGAACGACATGTGCAGGTCGATCAGCGTGCCGGGCACCGTGCCGCGGCCGATGTCGGGCATCGTGAACGCGACGACGTATTGGGCGAGCAGCAGCGCGAACACGAGCCAGTGCAGCGTCTTCGCGACGGGATCGTAGCCGGCGACCGCGCCCCCGGTGGCGTTCACAACCAGCGGCGCACGCGACGTCGGAAGTCGCCGTATGCGTCGCCGAAGCGGTCGGTGAGCATCGCTTCCTCGGGCACGATGAACTGCGCGGTGATGATCGCGACGAACACCGGCACGACGAAAAATGGCGTCAGCGCCTCGAGCGCAAGGGCGAGACCGACGAGAATCGTTGCGAGGCCCAGGTACATCGGATTGCGCGTGAAGCGATACGGCCCTTCGACGACGAGCGCCGTCGATTCCGTGAACGGCTTGAGCGGGGTGCCGCGATGCCGGAAGCGCATCGCGGCCGAAAGCCCCACCGCGAAACCGGCGAGAACCAACGCGAGGCCGGTCCACCGCAGCGCCGCGACGTGCCACGCCAGGATCGGCACGAACCGCGCGAGAACGATCATCGCGATGATCGCGAGCGCGAACCAGACCGGTGGATAGATCCGCATGCGAGAGGTTCGTCGAAAGCGCGCCAGCGGATGGCGGCTGCCGCGCAAGTGACGCGAGGCCGATGCTTCGGAGATTGCGACGGCTACTTCGACGCCGGCAGCTTGCCCTGCACGCCTTCGACGTAGTAATCCATCTTCGACAGCGCGTCGTCGGTGATCGTTTGCCCGGCCGCCAGGCGCTGCTTGCCATCGCTGTCCTTGATCGGCCCCGTGAAGGGATGCAGCGTGCCGGCCGCGATGCCGCTTTCCGCCTTCTTCATCGTCGCGCGCACGTCGTCGGGCACGGTCTTGCCGAAGGGGCCCATCGCGATCATGCCCTCGCGAATGCCGCCCCACACGTGGTCGGGCTTCCACGTCCCGTCGAGCGCCGCCGTCGCGCGATCGGTGTAGTACTTGTCCCAGACGTGCGTCACCGCGGTGATCTGCGCGTTGGGCCCGTACTTCGACATGTCCGAGTGGTACGCGACGGCGTAGACCTTCTTCGCTTCCGCGGCCTGTACGACCGCGGTCGAATCGGTGTGATGCGTCAGCACGTCGGCACCTTGCGCTGCGAGCGTGTTCGCCGCCTCGCTCTCGCGGCCCGGATCGAACCACGTGCTGACCCACACCACCTTCGTCTCGGCCTTCGGGTTCACGCTGCGCATGCCGAGCGTGAACGCGTTGATGCCCATGACGACTTCGGGGATCGGGAACGCGGCGACGTAGCCCGCGACGTTCGACTTGGTCATCCTGCCGGCGACGATGCCGGCGAGATAGCGGCCTTCGTAGAAGCGCGCGTTGTACGTGCCGACGTTCTTCGCGGTCTTGTAGCCCGTCGCATGCTCGAAGAAGGTGTTGGGGAACTGCTGCGCGACCTTGATCGTCGGGTTCATGTAGCCGAACGACGTCGTGAAGATCAGCTTGTTCCCCGACTGCGCGAGCTCGCGGATCACGCGCTCGGCATCGGCGCCCTCGGGCACGTTCTCGACGTACTTGGTCGTGACGCGCGGCGCGAGGCTCTTCTCCATCGCGATGCGCGCGATGTCGTGCTGGTGCGTCCACCCGGCGTCGCCGATGGGGCTCACGTAGATGAAGCCGATCCTGAGCGGCTCCTTGCCTTGCGCCCACGCCGGGACGGCGAGGGCGAGGGGAGAGGCGGCGAGCGTCGCGAGCGCGCGCCGGCGGGTGAAGGACGGCATGGAATGGCTCCTCGGGGTGGGCGGAATGGGCCGGGATTCTACGCCGGGTGGTACGGCTTGCCGAGCGACGCGGGCGCGTTCAGCCGGATCATCGCGGCATCGCGCGAAATGATCGCGAGCACGACGATCGTCGCGACGTAAGGGAGCATCGCGAGCAACTGCGAGGAGAGCGCGACGCCCGCGGCCTGCGCCTGGAACTGCGCGAGCGTGACGCTTCCGAAGAGATAAGCGCCGATCATCACGCGCCACGGCTTCCACGTGGCGAACACGACGAGCGCGAGCGCGATCCATCCGCGTCCCGCCGTCATGCCCTCCACCCACGCCGGCGTGTAGGCGACGGCGAGGAACGCACCGCCGAGGCCCGCGCAGGCGCCGCCGAACAGCACCGCGAGATAGCGGATGCCGATGACGTCGTAGCCGATCGCGTGCGCCGATTGCGGCGATTCGCCGACCGCACGCAACACGAGGCCGGCGCGCGTGCGCGACAGGAACAGGTGCACGAGCACGAACAGCGCGAGCGACGCGTAGACGAGCGGTCCGTGCGCGAACAGCAGCTTGCCGACGACCGGCAGGTCGGAAAGCCCTGGAATGGACACCGGCTTCATGCCTTCGATGACGACGCTCATGTACGGGCGGCCGACGAACGCGGAGAGCCCGATGCCGAAGAGCGACAGCGCGAGTCCCGTCGCGACCTGGTTCGCGCGAAGCGACAGCGCGAGCACGGCGAAGACGAGCGACAGCGCCGCACCCGCCAGCGCGCCGGTGCCGACGCCGAGCCACGGCGAGTGCGTCCTCGCCGCGACGATGAACGACGCGACCGCGCCGACGAGCATCATCCCTTCGACGCCGAGGTTCAGCACGCCGGACTTCTCGACGACGAGTTCACCGAGCGCGGCGAACACGAGCGGCGTCCCCGCCGCGAGCGTCAGCACGACGATCTGCGTGATCTCGTTCATGTCGGGGCCCCGGCGACGGCGCGCAGACGATAGTTGACGAAGACGTCGGCCGCGAGCAGGAAGAAGAGCAGCGTACCTTCGAAAAGCCCGGTCACGGCCGACGGCAGTCCGAGGTTCACCTGCGCCGATTCCCCGCCGAGGTAGAGCAGCGACATCAGCACGCTCGCGAGCGCGATGCCGCCGGGATGCAGCCGGCCGACGAACGCGACGATGATCGCCGCGAACCCGTAGCCCGGCGACATCGACGGCAGCAGCTGTCCGATCGGACCCGCCGCTTCGCCGACGCCCGCGAGGCCGGCACACGCGCCCCCGGCGAGCATGCCGAGCCAGACGTTGCGGCGCATCGAGATGCCGGCGTAATTCGCCGCGGCGGGCGCGAGCCCGGCGACGCGCATCTCGAATCCGACGACGTGCCTGCGCACGAAGATCCACGCGAGCGCGACGATCGCGAGCCCGAGCAGGAACGCGGCGTTGAGGCGCGTGTCGGGCACGAGGATCGGCAGCATCGCGTTCGCGTCGAACATCTTCGATTGCGGGAAGTTGTAGCCCTCGGGGTCGCGCCAAGGTCCGTGGACGAGCCACGACAGCAACAGCGACGCGACGTAGACGAGCATCAGCGAGGTCAGGATCTCGTTCGCGTTGAAGCGCGTGCGAAGCCACGCCGGAATGGCGGCCCACGCCATGCCGGCCGCCGCGCCGGCGACGAACATCGCCGGCAGCAGCAGGAACGAAGGCCACGGCGCATCGCCTACGGCGAGCGCGAGGCCGCCGCCGGCAATCGCGCCGAGCGTCAGCTGGCCCTCCGCGCCGATGTTCCAGACGTTCGCGCGATAGCCGATGGCGAGACCGGTCGCGATCAGCATCAGCGGCGTCGCCTTCAGCAGCAGTTCCGCGATGCCGTAGCGCGTCGCGATCGGCTCGATGAAGAAGGCGCGCAGCGCGGCGAACGGGTCCTTGCCCAACGCGCCGAACACGACGAATCCGACGACGATCGTTGCGACGGCCGCAACGACCGGCGTCATCCAGGCGGCGAGGCGGGAAGGCGACGGACGCGCTTCGAGATAAACCCTCATGCCGTCACGGCCGCTGCGGCCTCCACCGTTGCGGCGACGCCGGCCATCAATTGCCCGATCTCCTCGGCACTCGTCTCGCGGATCGGCTTCGCCTTCGACAGCCGTCCCTGGGCGATCACCGCGAGGGCATCGCAGATTTCGAGCAACTCGTCGAGATCCTCGGAGATCACCAGCACGGCGACGCCGCGGTCGCGAAGATCGAGCAGCGTCTGGCGAATCTGCGCGGCGGCTCCCACGTCGACGCCCCACGTCGGTTGCGCGGCGATCAGCACGCGCGGCGCGCGCTCGATCTCGCGCCCGACGATGAACTTCTGCAGGTTGCCGCCGGAAAGACTTTGCGCGGGCGCATCGACGCCCGCGGCCTTCACGGCGAACTGTGCGATCGTGCGCCGCGCGCGTTCGCGAACCTGCACGGCGCGAACGAAGCCGCGCTTCACCAGTGGCGGCGTGCGCGTGGTGAGCAGCACGTTGTCGGCGAGCGACATCTCGGGCACCGCACCGCGGCCGAGTCGATCCTCCGGGATGAACGCGAGGCCGCGCGCGCGCCGCGCGCGCGCATCGAGCCGTCCGGCGGCCTGCCCGAGCAGCGTGATCGCCTGCGCCCGTTCGATCGCGCGCTCGCCGGACAGCGCGGCGAGCAATTCCTTCTGTCCATTGCCCGAGACGCCGGCGATGCCGACGATTTCGCCCGCGTGCACGGTGAGCGAGACGTCGCGAAGCGAGGTGCCGAACGGGTCGTCGGCCGCGAGATCGAGCGCATCGATGACGAGCGCCGGTGCGCCGGCATGCGGAGCGCGATGAACCGGACGCGGCAGGTCGCCGCCGATCATCATTCGCGCGAGCGAGGCGGTCGTCTCGGCGCGCGGATCGCACTGACCGGTCACCTTGCCGTTGCGCAGCACGGTCGCGCGATCGCAAAGCGCCCGGATCTCGTCGAGCTTATGGCTGATGTAGAGGATGCTGCAGCCTTGCGCGGCAAGGCCGCGCAGCGTGTCGAACAGTCGCTCCACGGCGCTCGGCGTCAGCACCGACGTCGGCTCGTCGAGGATCAGGAGCCGCGGATCCTGCAGGAGGCAACGCACGATCTCCACGCGCTGGCGCTCGCCGACCGACATCGTGTGCACGCGGCGCGCGGGATCGAGCGGCATCGCGTAGCGCTTCGACACTTCCCGAATGCGTCGCCGCAAGCGGCGCGTGCGACTGTCGAGCGCGAGCCGGATGTTGTCGGCGACGGTCAGCGTCTCGAAGAGCGAGAAATGCTGGAACACCATCCCGATGCCGAGCTTGCGCGCCTGCCCGGGATTCGTGATCTCGACGAGCTCGCCTTCCCAGCGGATCGTGCCCGCGTCCGGCCACGCCAGACCGTAGATCACCTTCATCAACGTCGACTTGCCGGCGCCGTTCTCGCCGAGGACGGCGTGAATCTCGCCGGGGAAGACGTCGAGGTCGACGCCATCGTTGGCGACGACGCCCGGGTACGCCTTGGTGATCCCCCGAAGCGAAAGCCGCGGCACGGGGGCCGCGGCTTCGCTGGGTCGTGGGGGCTGCGCCATGGCGCGGATTATCCGCGACGGCGCGTGGATTGCGAAACGTCAGGGAATGGGCGCCGCGCCGAGGCCGCGCCCGACCGCGTCGGACGGTGGCCGCGACGGATCGTACTCGGGGCTGTTCTTGACCGCGTCGCGCGTCATCTGCACGTCGACTTCGCGGTTTTCCCAGCTCACGCGGTCGATCGCGGTGGGCGGAATCGTCACGTGCCTGCCGGGCAGCCACTTGCGCGTATCGACGACGAGGAAGCGGATCGCGAAGCTCTCGTCGTCGAACACGAAGTCGTCGACCTCGCCGATCGAGCCGTCGGTGGCGAGGATCTCGTAGCCCATCACCTCGTCGCAGCTTCGCAGATGCACGTCGGCGTCGTCCAGCTCCTCGTCGACGCGGCCGCGGATCTCGCGCGCGACGGTCGGATCGACGCTTTCGCGCGCAACCATCGGATCGACGGCGGCGCCGACCCACGGATACGGCACCATCGTGTTGCCCCAGAGATTGGCGCCCTCCCAGTAGTTCGGGTAGCCGAAGTAGCGGTAGTAGTCGATTTCGTGCTGGCGCGATACCGGCCGGTCGGTGTCGATGGACGGACTGTCCTTCACCTGGTCCTTCGTGAGATCGACGCGGATCACGTCGTCGTTCCAATCGATGCCACGCACCGAGCGCGGCGAGATCAGCACCTTGCGCTCGGAGAGCCAGCCGCCGGTATCGACGACCAGGTGCCGGATCGCCCATCGCTGGTCGTCGAAGTAGGCATCCTTGACCTTGCCGATCTCGCCATCCTTCGCACCGACGGTCAGGCCGGTGAGTTCCTTGATGTTGTGCAGCATGTGTCCTCCGAATTTGCAGGTTCCCGGCACGGCGCAAGGGTCAGACCCTGCTTCCGCCGGAAGTAGGGTCTGACCCTGCCTTTCGATTTCGTTCGCGCGACCTCAGCGCGCGAACGACGTGCTCGACGTCACTCCGCGATCGGCGTGCGGCGCTGCCAGCTGCGATTCATCGCCATCGCCCAGGCCGCGAACAGGATGACGAGCAAGCCGACGATGACGAAGTTCGTCTCGACGGCGCGGCTCGTCACGCCGATGACCCATGACGAGATCACCATCCAGATGCCGAGCAGGATGTTGATCACTTCTTCCCACGCCTGCGGCAGCGAGACCGCGATCGCCGAGAACACGACGATGGCCACGCCGAGGATCCATGCGTTCCAGCCGGCCCCGGTGCCGCTACTCGCGAAACCCATCACCCACGGCGAGATGAAGAGCCAGATGCCGATCAGCAGATTGAGCCAGTCTTGCCAGCGTTTTTCCCTCATGATTGAAAGCTCCTGTAGCCAAGGTACAGGTTGGACGCACCAGCGCGCGCAGGATTCCCCCGCCGTTGCCGTGCGGCGACAAAATAATTGGCGCGTCCTACAAAGTGCCGTGCGCGAGAGCGCAAGCCCGGCATCCACGGAGGTGCGCGTGCCGTGCGTCAGCGCTTGTCGATGAGATCAAAAGGTCGCCCGACCTGCGCGACACTGGTTTCGCGCACCTGAAGCAGCTCCGCGGCGACCGCGATCGCGATCGCGCCCGGGTGCTTGCCCCTGACGCCGATGCTCGTGCCGATCGGGCACCGCACACGCGCGAGCGCGTCGGCGGCCAAGCGATGCGCGGCGAGCCGGCGCTCGAACTGACGCCGTTTCGACAGCGAGCCGATGAGGCCGAGGTAGCGCCAGTCGTCGCGCGCGAGTGCCGCTTCGACCAGCGCGAAGTCGAGCGCATGGCTATGCGTCATGACGACGACGTACGCGCCACGCGGCGCATCGACGACGAACGCTTCCGGCGCGTCGGTCGCGACGACCTCGACGTTCGCGGGCACGCGCGCAGGAAAATCGGCCTCGCGCGAATCGATCCAGCGGACTTGCGCCGGCACGACGCCGAGCACGTCGACGAGTGCGCGCCCCACGTGACCGTTGCCGAAGACGAGCACCGGGAACGCCGCGGCACGCTCGACGTGCACGAGCAGCGGGTGCGCCGTGTCACCTTCGCGCGCGACGACCGACGCGCCCTCGCTGCCGCTCCGAAGGCGTGCGCGCGCTGCCGCAATCGCGGCGGAATCGAGCGCGACGTCGCCGAGCGAGCCGCGAACATCGTCGGCAGTGACGACGATCCGTCCGCCGGCGCGCGCATCGGGCGCGACGCACGAGACGAGCGCGAACGGCGTCGACGCCTGCGCGCAGGCGAGCACCGGGGCGAGCCAGGTCGCCGACTCGGCGTCGACGCGCGAAAAGGCCATCGTGACGACGCCGCCGCAGCATTGCCCGAGACTTGCGGCGAGCGGGAAGCGAACGAGCCACGTGCCCGGTCCGCGGCCGTCGCGCAGCAGCCCGCGCGCGATGCGCATCGTTTCGTACTCGAGGTGCCCGCCGCCGATCGTTCCGCGCGCATCGCTCGGCGTGACCACCATGGCGACGCCGGCATCGCGGGGCGTCGAGCCGCGCGACACGGCGACGAGCGCGAGGACCGCCTCGCCGTGCGACGCGAGCGCGTCCGCGAGCGCGTCGACCCAGGCGACGACGCTACGCTCGCTCATCGCGAATCGCTTCCACGGCAGCGAGCATGCGCTCGGGCGTCGCAGGCGCGGAGAGCGGTACGCGACGCACGTCCTTCGCGGCGCTCGCGACCGCATCGCGCAGCGCGTGGAAGCCGGCGAGCGCGAGCATCAGCGGCGGCTCGCCGACCGCCTTCGAGCGGTGGATCGTGTCCTCCGGATTGGGGCGGTCGAAAAACGCGATGTCGAAGCGCCGCGGCACGTCGTGCGCCGTCGGGATCTTGTACGTCGACGGCGCGTGCGTCGCGAGCCGGCCCTTGGCGTCGAAGCAAAGCTCCTCCATCGTGAGCCAGCCCCAGCCTTGCAGGAAGCCACCCTCGATCTGGCCGAGATCGATCGCCGGGTTGAGCGAGCGTCCCGCGTCGTGGAGGATATCCACGGCGAGCAGCCGATGCTCGCCGGTGAGCGTGTCGATCGCGACTTCCGCGACGGCGGCGCCGTACGCGAAATAGAAGAACGGGCGGCCGGAGAGCGTGTGCGGATCGTAGTGAATCTTCGGCGTCGCGTAGAAGCCGGTCGCCGACAGATGCACGCGCGCGTGGTACGCCGCGTCGACGAGCTCGGCGAAGGTAAGCGATCGATCGCCCGCGCGCACGAGGCCGCCGGCAATGTGCACATCCTCGTGCGAGCAGCCGAACGTGCGCGCGGCGAAGTCGGCGAGGCGCCGGTGCAGCGTCCGCGCCGCCGCCTGCGCGGCCATGCCGTTGATGTCGCTGCCCGACGAGGCGGCGGTGGGCGACGCGTTCGGCACCTTGCTCGTATCGCTCGCCGACACGCGCACCGACGAAAGCGGGACACCGAGCTCGTGCGCGACGACTTGCTGGACCTTGACGAACAGGCCCTGGCCCATCTCGGTGCCCCCGTGGTTCAACAGCACGGTGCCGTCGCGATAGACGTGGACGAGCGCGCCCGCCTGGTTGTAATGCGTCGCGGTGAACGAGATGCCGAACTTCACCGGCGTCAGCGCGATGCCGCGCTTGATCACCGGGCTCGTTTCGTTCCAGTGCGCGATGTCGCGGCGACGCTCGCGGTAACGCGCGCTCGCCTCCAACGCGTCGATGATCGACGGCGCGACGTTGTCCTCGACGCGCATCCCGTACGGCGTCACGTCGCGCTCGCCGATGCCGTAGAGATTCGCCTTGCGCACGTCGAGCGGATCGCGGCCGAGCGCGCGCGCGACGTCGTCGAGCACCGCTTCGATCGCGAACATGCCCTGCGGGCCGCCGAAGCCGCGAAACGCGGTGTCCGAGACCGTATGCGTCTTGCAGCGGTACGAGTGGATCGCGACGTTGGGCAGCCAGTACGCGTTGTCGAGGTGGAACACCGCGCGATCGTTCACCGGCCCGGACAGGTCCGCGGAGAAGCCGCAGCGCGAAGCGAGCGTGACGTCGAGCGCGAGAATGCGGCCTTCGTCGTCGAAGCCCACGTCGTAACGGTGCGTGAACGCGTGGCGCTTGCCGGTGGACCGCATGTCGTCGTCGCGGTCGAGGCGAAGCTTCACCGCGCGCCCGGTCTTCCGGGCAAGGAGTGCCCCGGCGCACGCGAAGAGCGTCATCTGCGTTTCCTTGCCGCCGAAGCCGCCGCCCATTCGCCGGCATTCGACGACGACGTCGTGCGCGGCGAGCCGTAGAGCGCGCGCGACGTGCAATTGCACCTCGCCCGGGTGCTGCGTCGAGACGTGGATGTGAATGCCACCGGCTTCGCGCGGAATCGCGAGCGACACCTGGCCTTCGAGATAGAAGTGATCCTGCCCGCCGTTCTCGCATCGCCCCTGCAGCCGATGCGGCGCCGCGGCGAGCGCGCGTTGCGGATCGCCGCGCACCACGTGCACCGGCGGCAGCACGTAGGATTCGGCCGCGAGCGCCTCGTCGATCGTGAGGATCGCCGGCAACGGCGCGATGTCGAGGCGCGCGCGCTCGACCGCGCGGCGCGCCGCATTCACGCTCGTCGCGGCGACCGCGAAGATCGGCTGGCCGGCGAACTGCACGACGCGCTCGGCGAAGATCGGATCGTCGGCGACGATCGGCCCGACGTCGTTCATCCCCGGGATATCGGCCGCCGTAACGACCGCGACGACGCCGTCGCTCGCGCGCACCGCGTCGAGGTCGACGCGTTCGATTCGACCGTGCGCGTGCGCGCTCGTGCCGATCGCGGCGTGGAGCGTCCCGGACGGCTCGGGGAGATCGTCGGTGTAATGCGCGGCGCCGGCGACGTGCAACGCCGCCGAGTCGTGCGGAACCGGCGCGCCGACGATGGGAGTCGCCGCGACGTCGAAGGGTGCGTGCGGCGCGTTCATGCGGACGCGCTCACGCCTTCCACGCGCGTCGGCGACGTTTCGGTCGTCTCGATCACGAATCGCCGCAGCAGGTTGCCGAGCACGCGGCGCCGGTACGCCGCGCTCGCGCGCATGTCGTCGATCGGTGCGAATTCGGCTTCGAGCAACGTCGCCGCTCGCTCGGCGACGGACCGGTCCCACCGCTCGCCTGCGAGTGCCGCTTCGGTGCGCGATGCGCGTACCGGCGTCGCGGCAACGCCGCCGCAGCCGATCCGCGCCTTGGTCACCCGCCGCTCGCCGTCGACGGTGAGCGCGAAGCACGCGAAGACCGCCGAGATGTCCTGGTCGTAGCGCTTGCCGATCTTGTACGCGCGAAGCAGCACGTTTCCGCTTCGCTTCGGAATCCGGATCGCGACGACGAATTCGCCATGCGCGCGCACCGTCTTGCGGTAGCCTGCGTAAAACGCATCGAGCCGCACGTCGCGCTCGCCCACGGCGCTTTGCAGGACGACACGCGCGTCGAGCGCGAGCAGCATCGGCATCGAATCGCCGATCGGCGAGCCATTGGCGACGTTGCCGACGAGGGTTGCGCCGTTGCGAATCGGCACGGAGGCAAAGCGGCGCCACGCCTCGTCGAGCTCGGGCCACGTCGCGGCGAGCACCGGCAGCGCATCGGTCAAGGTCACGGCGGCGCCGATTTCGAGCGTGTGGTCGTTCTCGTCGATGCGCGCGAGGCCCGCGACGTCGCCGGTGTAGATCACGTCGCCGAGATCGCGGCGGGCCTTGGTGACCGCGAGCGCGACGTCGGTCATGCCCGCGACAATGAGCGCCTGCGGATGTGCAGCACACGCCGCTGCCAGCTCCGCGCGCGTGCGCGGCGCGCGCCAGCGCTGGCCCTGATGCGCGTAGTCGAACATCGACTCGCGCGCGAGCGTCGCGAGCGCTTCGGCGACGCGTTCGTCGTCGCGCGAGACGCGTTGCGTGCCGTCCGCCGCGACGCCGCATCCGCGCCAGCCTTCCGGCTCGTGCAGCGTGTACATGCGCTGCGCCGCGTCGACGATCGGCCGGTAGCCGGTGCAGCGGCAAAGGTTTCCGGCGAGCGCGTCCTCGATCGTGTCGCGCGAAGGCGAGCGCGCTGTCCTGTACAGACCGAAGAGGCTCATCGCGAAGCCCGGCGTGCAGAAGCCGCATTGCGAGCCGTGACAGTCGACGAGCGCCTGCTGCACCGGATGCAGCGCGCCGGATTCCAGTGACAGGCTCTCGACGGTGAAAACGGCCTTGCCGTCGACCGATGGCAGCAGGCGGATGCACGCGTTGATCGGGCGCCATGCGAGCGCACCGTCGCGAAGCTCGACGAGCAACACCATGCAGGCGCCGCAATCGCCCTCGGCGCAGCCTTCCTTCGTGCCGGTCAACCGGCGGACTTCACGCAGATATTCGAGCAGCGTCGTCTGCGGCGAAACGTCGCCGACGTCGACGCGCTCGCCGTTCAGCAGGAAGCGAACGCACTCACTCATTCGGTCCACGGCGTCCTGCGTCGCGGTACACCGCACGTGCCGCATCGACCGCCGCACCGCGCGGCAGCTTCACGTGCTCCGCGGCGAGTACCGCTTCGAGCGCGCGAAGCGTCGCGAGGACGGCATCTTCGCGCGCATTGACCCCCATCGTGCCGATGCGCCAGATGCGTCCGTGCAGCGGACCGAACGACGTGCCGATCTCGATGTTGAATTCGCCGAGGAGCGCATGGCGCACGCGATCGCCGGCGATGCCGTCCGGGATGAAAACGCCGGTCACGTTCGGCATCTTGTGCGCGCGCTCGCCGAAAATGCGCAGTCCCATCGCTTCGGCGCCGGCGACGACCGCCTCGCCGGCGAGCGCGTGCCGGCGATGCACGGCGTCATGGCCTTCACCGACGAAGAGTCGCGCGCATTCGCGCGCGGCGTAGAGCATGGACGTCGCCTCCGTATGGTGATTGAGGCCGAGGTCGCTCCAGTAATCGATGAGCATCGCGAGGTCGAAATAGTTCGAGCGCACGATCGGCCCTTCGCCGGGCACGTAGCTCGCCGGCCGCAGGCCCTCCTCGACATGGCGGCGCCGATACACGGCGTCGGCGACGCGATCGCTGATCGTGATCGGCGCCGCGCCGGGCGGCCCCGCGAGACACTTCTGCAGCCCGCCGGTTGCGCAGTCGATTTGCCACGCGTCGACGCGCAGCGGCATGCCGCCGAGCGTCGCCGTCGCGTCCACCTGCAGCAGCGCGCCGTGCTCGTGACAGAGGCGGCCGAGATCCTGGAGCGGCTGTGCCATCGTCGTCGACGTGTCACCCTGGCACACCGCGACGAGCTTCGGCGAAACGCGCCGGATCGCGGCCTCCGCCTGCGCAGCGTCGAACACGGTGCCCCACGGCGTGTCGACGACGTGCACGTCGGCGCCGGCGCGCCGCGCGATCTCGCTCATCAGCTGGCCGAAGCGCCCGAACGACAATACGAGCACGCGATCGCCGGGCTCGAGCAGCGACACCATCGCGCATTCGATCGCCGCGCGCGCGGTGCCGTCGACGACGAGCGTCCAGCGATGCCCGGTTTCGAAGACGCGCCGATAGAGGCTCATCGTCTCCTTCATGTAGACGCGGAATTGCGGGTCGAACTGGCCGAGCAGCGGCGCGGCGAGCGCCTGCAGCACGCGCGGATGCGCGTTGACCGGGCCCGGGCCCATGAGCAGGCGCGGCGGGGGCGAGATCTCGTCGAAGACGCCGTGCTCGTCGGGCAGCGGCGTGAGTGGCGGCGGGGCAGCGGCCATGCGCGGGATGTTAGCAGGGCCACCGCGCGCGGGCGCCAAGCGACGGCCGGCCGAGCCCCGCACGCCGCGCCGGGGGCTTTACGAGTATGATCGCGCGTCCGGCCGCCCGGTGGCGGTGCGCGCAACGATGGGAAAGCTGACGACGCACGTCCTCGACACGTCTGCCGGCATGCCAGCCGCCGGCATGCGCGTCGACTTCGGCGCCGTCGGCCGCGACGGCATCGACCCGATCGCCACCGTGTACACGAATGCGAACGGGCGCACCGATGCGCCGCTCCTGTCCGGCGACGCGATGCGGCGCGGCGAATTCCAGTTGACGTTCCACGTCGCCGAATACTTTCGCGGACAGGGCCGCGAACTCGCCGAGCCGCCGTTCCTCGATCGCGTGCCGATCCGCTTCGCCATCGCCGACGCGATGGCGCATTACCACGTGCCGCTGCTTTGCTCGCCGTGGGCCTACTCGACGTACCGCGGCAGCTGACGCGTCCGTCCGATTCGCGGTACGCATGACGACTGCACATTCGACGACGGGGCACCGGCTGACGCTGGAGGGGGTGACGCACCGCTTCGGCGACGTCCCCGCCGTCGCGGATATCGACCTCGACGTGCCGGGCGGCGAGCTCGTCGCGCTGCTCGGCCCGAGCGGCTGCGGCAAGTCGACGCTGCTTCGGATCATCGCCGGCTTCGTCGCGCAAAGCGAAGGACGCGTGCTCTTCGACGGCGAGCCGGTCGATCATCTCGCACCGACGCGACGCGGCGCGGGCATCGTCTTCCAGAACTACGCGCTTTTTCCGCACATGAGCGTCGCGGCCAATGTCGCGTACGGGTTGGCGGCGCGGCGGATGCCGAAGGATCGGATCGCCGCGCGCGTCGCGGAGATGCTGCGGCTCGTGCACATGGAGCCGTATGCGCAACGGCTGCCGCGCCAGCTCTCGGGCGGTCAACAGCAGCGCGTGGCGCTCGCGCGCACGCTCGCCGTCGATCCGAAGATCCTGCTCCTCGACGAGCCGTTTGGCGCGCTCGACAAGAACCTGCGCCTCGACATGCAGATCGAGGTGAAGCGGCTGCAGCGCGAATGCGGGATCACGATGATCCTCGTGACGCACGACCAGGAAGAGGCGCTGTCGATGGCCGACCGCATCGCCGTCATGCATCGCGGCCGCATCGAGCAGCTCTCGTCGCCGACCGACGTCTACGATCGCCCGCGCACGGTGTTCGTCAATCAGTTCGTCGGCACGACGAACCTGCTCGAAGGCGAGGTCACCGACGATGCGCGTGGCGTCGTGCGGCTCGACGGCGGGGCGCTGTTCGCCGCGCGGCCCGCACCGGGTCTCTCGCACGGCACACGCGTCGTCGTCTCGGTTCGCCCCGAGCAGTTGCGCATCCAGCCGGCGCGAAGCGACGATGCGCTGGCGGCGACGATCAAGGCGGTCATGCCGCTCGGTCCCTATGTGATGTACGAAGCGCAGACCGAAGGCGGCGCGGCGTTTCGCATCAGCGAGCCGCGCGATGCGGGCACGCAACTGCTCGCGCCCGGCGCGCGCGTGCACGTCGCGCCCGTGGCGGCTGCGGCATGCAACGTATTCGCGGCGGGGACCGACGCGGCGTAGGCGAGACCGCGGAAACTCCGTAGCGCTTTCTCCACTTCTTCAGGAGGCGATGATGGCAATCGAGGTGAGCCGCAGACAGTTTCTCGGTGCCGGCGCGGCGGCCGGACTTGGCGCGATGCTGCCACGCGGCGTGCGCGCGCAGGGCAAGACGCTCGTCGTCGCGACGTTTCCCGGCACATGGAACGAGGCGCATCGCAACCTGCTCGCGCCGTACTTCAAAAAGCGGACCGGCGCGAGCGTCACGCAGAGCATCCAGCTCGCGACGGAACAGCTCGCGAAGCTCGAAGCGGCGAAGGGCGGACGGCCGCCGTTCGACGTCGCGATCCTCGACGAGCCGCAAGTCCTCGACGCGGCGAAGCAGGGGCTGATCGCCGAATACCCGGCCGCGAAATCACCGAATTACAAGGACCTCTTCCCCGTCTACCAGGACAAGTGGGGACCGAAGATTTCGCTGCAGGTCATCGGCATC
>Ga0157370_10003488_pt1 | contig 18449 bp, 19 predicted proteins | sample C35metaG_FD_113463 | JGI IMG/M metagenome (GOLD analysis project Ga0157370, IMG submission 113463) | Corn rhizosphere microbial communities from Kellogg Biological Station, Michigan, USA - C3-5 metaG | ecosystem: Host-associated > Plants > Roots > Rhizosphere > Soil | place: USA: Michigan...
AAAAAATTTCAAAATGAAACCACAAATACGCATTCTGCTTTACTCAATCCTATTCTTTTTATATCTTACTTCTACTTCGTTTTTTCTTTCGCTGGGAGAAATATTAAAAACCGATCCTTACATCACTTTAGGTTGTGGTTTTGCCGGACTAAATCTTATTTATGCTTTTTTAGGGTTAAAATGGAAACCGCTGCTAAATATATTATCAGCCGTTGCCATTGCTGCTTTGGCTTTATTTCTGGCTTTAAAATTTACTAATCTTCATTTCTTTATAGACTACGATCCGTATCAGGTTAAAACTGCCATATTTGCCAATGCTGTTTTCTCTATTATCTTTTGGGAAATTGTGTATCAGGTAAAAATTAGAAAATCATAAATCTAAATAGCAAAACTCCCCAAATCTAAAATACCAAAACCATGAAAATTTCGATTCCCCTGTCGGCGTTATTAATGTTACTTACTACTACTGCATTCAGTCAGACGCTTGCTGATTTAAAACTAAAACCCAAAGAAATTCCAAAAGGATATACTAATAACGACGGTCAGATTTGCGTTACGCCGCAAGCTTGTAATTTTTATACCGATATCGAAACCTACAGCAATATTGTTGGAACTGTAAAAAGTAAACAAATTCAGAGTTTTAAAAATAGAGCCGACAGCGGTTCTATTATGTATTTTGAATTTGAACACGTTTTTAAAGGTGATAGATTTCTGCAAGGATTATTATGGGGAAAAGCCGGCCAGCCAACTGATGAACATCCGGAAGAATATCTGGCGAAAGGAAAATTTCTAATTATTTGGAGTTTTCGTCCTGACAGTCCTGTTAAAGAAAAATCAGAAACCAAAATTGAAGCGATTTTGCAATAAACAGTAAATTTTCTATTTATTATGAAAGCTCCAGAGGAGCTGCATATTTATAGCACAATTTATTTCTATCTACAAAAGCTCCAGCGGAGCGGCATAATTTTCAATAACACATGTCGCTCCGCTGGAGCTTGAAATCTACTGTATATAATTCCTATAAATATTATGCTCCTCTGGAGCATTTTTATAAGTGCGCGAACATCTCTTTCGTGAGCAAAATGAATTCAAAAACTACATTCTCAATAATGTAAAGATGTGCTGCGGTGCGTCTCTACAAATTTCATTTCCTGCAACTTTCTTGTAAACTTTTTTTTATATTTTAGCTATTTCAAATAGTAATAAATTGCAATCTTAAACATGAAATTTAAAATTTTACTTTTATCTGCCCTTATTTTTATCTCTTGCAAAAAAGAACAAAAACCCGAAATTGAAACAACGCCAGTTACAGTAAAAGACACTGCTCAAATATCAGAACAAAAAGAAATTACAAAAAAAGAATCTGATACGATTGTAATTTCGGCCAAACATAAAACGAACAAAATTGTATGCGATTTAGACGGAGACGGAAAAAACGAAATTATTGAGATTGTAAGAAGTACAAAAAATGATAAAAGCGGACTGAGAATAGTTTTTGGAAACGGAAATCGGACAGATTATTTCGGAATGGGAAATACGGTTCTTAATCAAGGTTTTGACGAAATTGACTGGGCCGGAATATTTGAAAAAGCATCGAAAGAAGAAATTGTCTGGAACAATGTAAATGAAGACGGCGAAATTATGGGAGATGAAGAAATAAAAGAAGAAGATAAAATCAAATTGCCAAATGACGGTATATTTATTCATGCTGATGAAAGCTGCGGAGGCGGCATTATTTATCTGAACAATGGAAAATACAATTGGATTCAGCAGGAATAAGTTAAATGTTATTATAAATTCTAAAATATTGAAATATGAAAAACACTTCAGAAATTGCAAATCGTTTTAGAGAAACCATTTTAAACGGAACCTGGATTGCTAATACCAATTACAAGGATCAACTGGAAAATTTAGATTGGAAAATTGCCGTAACTCCGGTAAAAAACCTCAATACCATTTCGCTTTTGGCACAGCATATTCATTATTACATTAACGGAATAAATAATGTCTTTAAAGGCGGACCGCTGGACATTAAGGACAAATTTAGTTTTGACTTCCCTCCTATCAATTCGCAGCAGGAATGGCAGGATTTTTTAGCTAAATTCTGGAATGCCACAGAAGAATTTGCCTCGTTTGTAGAACAAATGCCCGACGAAAATCTGGATCAGGTTTTTATGGACGAGAAATACGGAACTTACAAAAGAAACATTGACGCCATGATCGAACACAGTTATTATCATTTGGGGCAGATTGTTTTAATTAAAAAACTATTAACGGAATAAAAGCCAGATTAAAAGTTTAATCCGCTATATTTCTTATGAAAAACATACGTGTACTCTAGCCCCGATAGAGCCGATATCCTCGCAGAGATAAAGGCGAAAGCGGGAGTAAACGTTCTTCTGAAATTGTCTGTTCTGCTCCTTAAAATATTTTAAAAAAAGGCATGGTTGTTGAAAATTAAAAAAGATATATTTACACCTTCAAACAGAATACCATGCAAAAAATTACTTTTTTATTTTCTATACTATTTTTAGCTCTTTCTTCGTGCGGAGTTAAAACCACACAGTCTCTTTTAAGCGACGGCGATTACGACGGTGCAATAAATCGTGCGGTTGAGGGACTTCGAACTAAAAAAGATTCTAAAGGAAAACAGGATTATGTGTATTTGCTCGAAGAAGCATTTGCAAAAGCCAAAGATAGAGATTTACGCAGTCTTGATTTAATGATAAAAGAGGCAACGCCAAACAATGCCGAACGTGTTTATAATACGTATTTACAACTAAGTAACCGTCAGGAAAAAATAAGGCCTTTATTGCCTTTGCCTTTATTAAAACTAGGAAAAAATGCGACTTTTGCTTTTGATGATTATTCAAATCAAATTATAAGCAGCAAAATTGCGCTTTCGAAATATCTATATGAAAATGCTTCGGCACTTTTAAAATCGAAAAATAAACTGGATTTTAGAAAAGCTTATGATGATTTGGCTTATCTGGAAAGTATAAGTCCGAATTACAAAAACGCCAAGAAATTAATGGACGACGCTCAGTTTAAAGGAACTGATTTTGTCGATGTTTATGCCAAAAACGAAACTGATATGGTGATTCCGAAATTGCTTCAGGACGATTTACTGGATTTTAAAACCTACGGATTAAATGATAAATGGACGGTTTACCACAATGCAAGACAAAAAAATGTGGTGTACGATTATAGTCTTATTATCAATTTCAGACAAATTATTATTTCACCGGAACAAATAAAAGAGAAGGAATTTATTAAGGAAAGACAGATAAAAGATGGTGTGAAAACGCTTTTAGACAACCGCGGAAGACCTGTAAGAGACAGCTTAGGCAGAGAAATAAAAGTTGACAACTATAGAATACTTCGTGCTAATGTTTACGAATTCAGACAATTTAAATCGTGTCAGGTAACGGCAAAAGTAGATTATGTTGATTTAAAAACGAATGAGCTTATTCAGACTTTTCCGGTTAGCAGTGAGTTTATTTTCGAAAATGTTTATTCGACTTACAAAGGAGATAGAAATGCCTGCGACGATAATTATATTTCTTATTTTAATAAACGCGCCGTTCCGTTCCCAAATAACGAGCAAATGGTTTATGATACGGGCGAAGATTTAAAGGCAAGACTTAAGGATATTATTGTACGGAATAAGTTTAGAAATTAAATATCAAGCATATAAAAGACGCATTTTGCGTCTTTTTTTATTTCTACCAATAAAAAAATCACAAAAAACAATTGCGCAACCAAAAAGTTGCTTATATTTGCAACTGATTAGTTGCGTAAATTATATTTAAAATGAAAAGAGATATTTTTCAAGCCATTGCCGATCCTACCCGAAGAGCAATTTTAGTTTTAATTTCGGCCAATGCATTAACTCCAAATGCCATTGCAGAACAATTTAAGACTACGAGACAAGCGGTTTCTAAACATATTAAAATTCTAAATGAATGTGAATTGCTCGACGAAAAAAAAATGGGCAGGGAAATTTATTACCAGCTTAAAATCGAAAAAATGAAAGAAGTTGACCAATGGCTCGAGCAATTCAAAAAAATCTGGGAAAGTCGTTTTAGTCAGCTGGATCAAGTATTAATGAATCTAAAATCTAAAGAAAATGAAAGCTAATCTATTAATGAATTTTACTGTAGACAAAGAAAATAATACCGTAAACATAAAACGAGAATTCGACGCTTCGCTTGCAAATGTTTGGTCGGCATGGACAGAACCTGAAATTTTAGATCAATGGTGGGCGCCGGCTCCGTTTAAATCTGAAACCACAATTATGGATTTTAAAGAAGGCGGACGCAGATTATATGCCATGGTTGGTCCTGATGGTGAAAAACGCTGGAGTTCTTTTGAATATACTTCGATTTCTCCTAAAACAAACTTTAAGCATTCGTCTACTTTTTGTGATGCCGAAGGAAACCCGAATTCTGCTTTTGGGAGTTCGTATTGGGATTTAACTTTTTCTGAACAAGGCGATTTGACCGTTGTAGATATTGCCATTAAACGAGAAAGTCTGGAAGAATTAGAAAAAATAGTTGCAATGGGCTTTAAAGAAGGAATCACGGCTACTATGCAAACCTTGGATAAAATCTTTGAAAAACAAAAATAAAAACAGAGTCAACAAAATAGTAATCAACTTAAAAATCTAAAGAATATGAAATCAAATCTTTTAATGAATTTTACTGTAGACAAAGAAAATAGTACTGTAATTGTAAAACGTGAGTTTGATGCATCATTAGCAAACGTTTGGTCAGCCTGGACAGAACCTCAAATTTTAGACCAATGGTGGGCACCGGCTCCATGGAAATCTAAAACAAAAACGATGGATTTTAAAGAAGGTGGCAGAAGATTATATGCCATGGTTGGTCCGCAAGGCGAAGAACATTGGGCAATTGCCGATTTTACTTCGATTTCTCCGAAAACCAATTTTAAATACTTGGATGCTTTTAGCGACAGCGAAGGAAATTTAAATACTGATTTTCCGCGTTCTGACTGGAATGTAAATTTTAGCGAACAAGGAAATTCAACCATCGTTGATATCACCATTAAACACGATAAATTATCTGATTTAGAAAAGATTATCGAAATGGGTTTCAAAGAAGGTTTTACTATTGCAATGGAAGGTCTGGACAAGATTTTTGCAGAGAAATAAGAAAATTAAATCCTCAAAAAATGCGCATTTGTCTAAGACATTGCGCATTTTTTTTGTTGCATAAATTAAAATAACATTTTACGGTTTCCCGTAATTTATTCAAGTGTTCAACTCCTATATTTGCCATTCAAAAAAATAAATAATTTAAGAACTTCTTTATAACAAATGCATACTTTTTCATTGAACTCCATTAAAAAGAATATTGCTTCCTTAACTACTTATATAAACTAAAAACCAATAATAATTACCTATTAATTTCAATGAGAAAACAATTTTTATTTCTTGCCTTAGCACTAATTGTAAGTGTTAATTCTTTTTCGCAAGTCATTTTTGAAAATGGCTATTTCATAAGTGAAAACAATCAAAAAACAAGCTGCTTAATCGAAAATATGGACTGGAAAAATACTCCTGTCAATTTTCGTTACAAACTAGACGAAAGCGGAGAAATTAAAATTGCTGATATTAAAACCATAAAAGAATTTGCCGTTAGCGGACAGTTTAAATTTATTAGCTCTGTTGTAAAAATAGATCGTTCATCTAAGAGAATTGAGTTCATGACAAAAGACAAAAATCCTGTTTTTAGCACTGAAAAACTCTTTTTACAAGTCCTGATGGAAGGAAAAGCTAATTTATATTTGTACAATGACGGAACTGTAAGACGCTTTTTTTATAAAACAGATAATTCTGAAATAAAACAATTGGTTTATAAAACCTATCTGGCAGATGATGATCATACGGCTAAAAACAATCAATTTAGAGAACAATTATTTGTTGACTTAAAATGCGATGGGGTTTTAATGAACGAATATGAAAAACTAACTTATGCTAAAAAAGACTTGGAGCGATTTTTTGCAAAATACAACAAATGCAGCGATTCGAACTTTGTAGATCTTGATGTAAAGGAGAAAAAAGATTTATTTAATTTAACCCTTAGACCTAGATATACCATGAATTCATTGTCTCTTGAGAATTCTGAATATAATGTGCTAAGTTTTGATTTTGATAAAAAATCAAGTATCAGTTTAGGAATTGAGGCTGAATTTATTTTACCATTCAACAAAGACAGATGGTCGGTTATTGTAGAACCTACTTATCAATCTTATAAAGGAGAACAAACCATACAAACCAATCAGGTTGTTGGAGGAACGCTGACAGGAAAAGTAGATTATAAATCTGTTGAATTACCTGTAGGTGTGAGACGCTACTTCTTTATTAACGACGCTTTTAAAATCTTTGCAAATGCTTCAATGATTGTAGATTTCAGTACAAATTCATCAGTAACTGTAACAAGAAAAGACGGTTCTCCATTAAATGAATTAGAAATTAAATCTGGAATTAATTTTGGACTTGGATTAGGCTGCAAATTTAAAGATAAAGTTAGTTTAGAAGTAAGATATCAAACTTCAAGAGGTCTTTTGGCGGATAATCCCGTTTGGACTTCATCTTACCAAACAACTGCTCTTATTTTAGGTTACTCGTTTTTTTAAAAGAACTTTTAATCCAGATATAAAATTATCCCGTTTCTGTTCGAAGCGGGATTTTTTTATATCCTTTAGGTATTGTTTAAATTCGTATTTTCGGTAATCTGAAAATAACGAGATCAAGTTTATGAATAAAATAAGTTTATATCTAGGTTTTCTTTCACTTCTGTTTTTTACTTCCTGCAAAGAAAAAACAGCAAAAGATCTTGTTACAGAATATCATAATGCAGAAAAACTAAATGGTTCTGTACTTTTAATAAAAAATGACTCTATCATTTGCGATACCACTCTTGGGTACAGTAATTTTAAAGAAAAAGTACTTTTAAATAAAAATACCCCTGTTTATATTGCTTCGTTAAGCAAACCTTTTACAGCAATCGCTATAATGCTTTTACAGCAAAAAGGAGTGTTGAACTATAATGACAAAGCATCAAAATATATCAAAGAACTGCCTAATTATGCGCAGCAAATAACGATCTATCAGCTGCTCACGCATACTTCTGGATTAAAAGATTATGAAGGCATTTTAAAACAAAATGAAAATTTGACCAATAAATCCGTTTTAATATGGCTGCAAGGCTTATCTTCTCTAAACTTTCCGTCGGGAACTAAATATGAATATACTAACAGCGGTTATATTCTTTTATCCTTAATTATTGAAAACAGCAGCGGTAAAAGCTTTAAAGATTTTATTGAAGAAAATGTTCTGGCTACTTTAAAAATGGAACACACATTTGTGTACGATGAAACTAAACCTGAAATTCCCAATAAAGCAACGGGATATAATAACGAAAAACAAATTGACGATTATAACCAGCTTACTACCGGCGACGGTGGTATTTATTCGACACCTTTAGATCTATACAAACTTGATAAAGCCTTACGAAACGGTACATTAATCAACAAAGAAAACAGTAAATTAATGTATGAAACACCATTGTTAGAAAATAAAAAGAAAGGCGAATATGGATTTGGATGGTTTATTTTTAATGAAAAAAATGCCAAAATCGTAATGCATACAGGAGGCTTAAATGGCTTTAGAAGTTTGTTCTGGAGAGATTTAGATCACAACATTACTTTGATTGCCTTAACCAATCAAGGTGATTCTTTCCCTGTTTATGACTTTTTAAACGATGTAAAAAAAGTGATTGATAAGCCTAAATAAAACAAATTACTTCATTGTTGTTTTAAATTTGTAATTTCACTTTACAGAAAAACACTTTTTAAAACCTCAACAAAACCACAACTTTCTGTGGATTATTAAATACATTATAATGAATCGATTTTTTACGCTTGCCTTCCTGTTTCTTACTTCGACGCTTATTTTCAGTCAAAACAATAAATCAAAATCAACCGAAACTAGTAAGCCTTTTGTACTTGGGGTTATTGATGAAATTCAGTCTAAAGAATTAGGCGAGAAAAGAATTTTAAATATCTATCTTCCTGAAGGCTACAATCCTAAAGATGCAGCAAAATATCCTGTAATTTATTTATTGGATGGTTCTGCCGATGAAGATTTTATTCATATTTCGGGATTGGTTCAATTTAACAGTTTTGAATGGATTAATCAGGTTCCAAAGTCTATTGTAGTGGGTATCGCAACGGTAGACCGGAGACGCGATTTTACTTTTCCTACTACTGTAGAAAATGATAAAACGAGATTTCCAACTACAGGACATTCAGATAAATTCATTGCTTTTATCGAAAAAGAATTACAGCCTTTCATTGACAAAAAATACAAAACAACCGAGTCTAAAACAATTATTGGCCAATCGTTAGGAGGATTGTTAGAAACCGAAATCTTATTTAAAAAACCGTCTCTTTTTAATAAATATGTAATCGTAAGTCCGAGTTTATGGTGGAATAACGGTTCTTTACTAAATACGGATTCTGAAATTTTTCAGGAAAACTTTAAACAGCAAACCGAAATTTATGTTGCTGTTGGAAAAGAAGGATTAACTCCAACCGAGATTCCGAGAGTAATGGAAGTTGATGCTAATTTATTGGCAGAAAAAATAAAAGCTTCTAAAAGTAAAAACATCAAAGTCTATTTTGATTATTTCCCGGAGGAAAACCACGGAACAATTTTACATCCGGCAGTTTCAAATTCTTTTAAATTCTTTTATCCTCAAACAAAAGAATAAATGATTACAGAAGAAAATAAATTAGATAATCCGGTTTGGAATTCACTGTCTGAAAGTCATCAAAAGTTTGCTTTAAATTACAATGGAACTCGATTTTATAATCCGGATTATTGTCCGTTTGGAGGATTTGTAACGCTTGAAGATACTTTAGAAGCCACTTCAGTATATGCTTCATTGTGTGACAATTTCTTTATTGTTGGCGAAAAACCCAATCTCCCTGATACTTTAAAAATTATAAAAGAACTGGTTTGCCTTCAAATGATAATTCATGAAAAAGTTCAACTTTCTTTTGACAATGAAATTATTAAATTAACCGACGAGCATAAGGAAGAATTACTGGATTTGGTCAATTTAGTACAACCCGGATATTTTAAAAGCAATACCTTTTTGTTAGGCAGTTATTACGGAATTTTCACTAATGGAAAACTAGTTTCAATTGCCGGCGAACGTATGAAAATGAATAACTTTACAGAAGTGAGCGCGATTATAACGCATCCCGATCATACCGGAAAAGGATACGCCAAACAATTGACTTCGCATGTTGTAAATAACATTTTTGATGAAGGTAAAATTCCGTTTTTGCATGTTGTAGAAAGCAATCTTGGAGCGATAAAGCTTTATGAAAAACTAGGTTTTATTACACGAAGAAAAATGAGTTTCTGGAATATTTCTAAAAATTTATAATCAATTATATTCCTTAATTAATAAAGAAAAAGAGCAGAAATTGTAATATAATTTCTGCTCTTTTTTTAAGTATTTGAATAAGTATGAACACTTTGCGCCGCAGAAGGCATATAATTTACCCCAAACCAGCAAAGCAGCAATACAACAAATGCCAGCGCTAAGGATATTAAAACTGGTTTTATACTGTTTGGATAACGATAACGCATGTGTATATAAATTAAATATCCCAGCCAAGTCAGCATTGCCCAGGTTTCTTTAGGATCCCAGGTCCAGTAATGTCCCCACGCCTCTTTTGCCCATAATGCGCCAAACAATAAACCCAGCGAAAGAAAACCAAATCCAACATACACTAAATTATTAGCTAATTGCAAAATGGTGTCTTTGTAATTTCCCCAATAATACTCAAATAAGCCATAGCAGGCTACAATTGACGAAGCTGCAAGTAAGGCGTACGAAAAGATATAAACTAAAACATGAGGTACAAACCATACACTCTGTAAGGCAGGCATTAAAGCCTTATTGTAAGTATCCGGATTGCAGTAATTAATAATTAAAAACATCACAGCCATTGCCAAACTGTAATTCAAGAGCCATTTATATTTCCATCTTAAATAAGTAATTATTCCAATTACAGGCAGGAAAAGCGCATACCAAAGTCTGGTTTCACCCAATGTACGCATGGGCGGACGGCCTAAATTCTGCCATAAATTAAAGATAAATACGACCATAGACAAAGTTCCCAGCGCTGCAAACAACAACATCAAAAAGGGTTTATGACGGGTACTTTTTAGTACTTGAAAAAATATACAAACCAGCCAGCAGATAATTGCTGCTATGGCGTAATTAGAAAAATAGATCCAGTAATTCATTTAAATCTTTATTTAAATATCAACATTCATTTTAAGGAATAACTTAGCGGTTAAATCACAGTTCCTCTTCCTTTAAATATTAAATAGACAGCACCAATTATCATCATGAAAATTCCGGAATAAACAACCGGAAGCCAAGGATCTCGAACCAATTCGACAACGCTCAACTTAGACCATTTTCCGTATTTTTCATCATAACTCAGCTGATACACTTTCCATCCATCCACTTTATACGGTTTATTAACTTCAATTACCGTTTTATCGTTCTTTCCGCCTTTTACAAACACATTTACATGAGAGCTGTATTTTTTTGCTTCAGGCTGTAACATTACAATTGCTTCTTTGTCATTCAGCTGCAAGTAAGAATATTGGGTTGCAAAACTTCCGCAGCTAATCCAGGCGGTAGTATCTATAACCGCCGATTTCACTTCGATTAAAGCAGATGGCGTTGCTCCTTCTTCATTTACATGAAAATAGCCATTGCCGGTAAATTTGCTGTTTTCGATATAATCAACAACCTTAATTTTATAGCCTTTATAATCATAACTATCTCCTTTTGCAATCATTCTAAGAGCGTTAACTCCTTTGGTCTCGATACTATTGTTTTTTATGTCTGTAAATGCCAGTTTTGGCGCAAAAGTCTCCATATCAAAACTGGTAAGCTCAAAAGCTAAAGGCATTGGTATCATGACTCCTTTTTCAGTTTCTGCTCCCCATACCAATTGATTTTCGTACAGTTTCATTGTGTAGCGCTGTAAATCTCCGCTTCCTAAAATTCCTGCAGTCATTGCAATAAAAAGACCTAAATGATTTAATACAAATCCCCAGTTTTTCCATTGCCATGGCGTCATTCTGTTAAGTGTTGCAAGACCAAGCGTCGTAAGAAAATACAATTGTGCAATTAAGAATGGCCAGCTGTTAAGTACAAACGAAAAACCAAATACGTCGGGTTTTACTTCTTCAACAAAATTTTGCTGCGGAAGCGTTCCCATAATAACGGCCTGAATTAAAACCAAAACAATAGCACTAACCGAAGCAGGAACAGATCTAAGCCATTTTACCCAAGGATGTGATCTGCTGGTAAAATGAAGCAGCAACAGCATTGCAATAAAGACTCCCGCAATTATATAATTTACGGGAGAACTTACTGCTTTTATATGAGTTCTTGTTGCAATCTGCAATAAATATCCTGTAATCAGTAATCCTGCAGCAATAATAAATGACTCTTTATAATCCCAGGGGTAATGCCAAAGCTTCTTTTTCTGAAGTTTGTTTTTTTCTAAATTAAATGTTCCCATTCTTGTTTCGAATTTGAAAGCTATAATCGGAAAAGGGGTTCTCACAAATTTTGAATAATTTGTTCGAACCCTTTTTCACATTATTTACTATGTTTAGCTGTGCTTATTTTTTCTTTGCTTCTTCAAGCCATTTTGGTAAAACTGTTTTTTTGAATTCAGCTTTATTAGCTCTTTCCTTGGCCATATCCAGTCCAATGAATTTCTGTGCTTTTTCTTTAGTTGAAATATAAGGATATTGTATCGGAGTAGTTTGTCCTAATGATGCCAATACCTTGCTCAAATCAATTCTTGCTTCAGCCGCTTTGTTTAAACCATTTGTGATAACACGTGCCGTTTCAAGTGGTGCGTGGAATGATCCTCCGTGAGATGCTGCAGTAAAATCCCATCTCCATTGTGCCTGACGAATCAATTTAAGAACATTCTTCATTTGTGCCTCAGTTGCTCCTTTATCCCAGGCTAATTTTGCTTCTAAATGTGCTTTTACCAATTGATCTTCAAGCTCAATACGTATCTGCTGAATTTTATCCTGACGCTCATTTACGTTTGCTACTAGTTTACTTTCTTCTTCACGGTGACAAACCTGACAAGAATTCGCTACGTTGTTAAGAGGAGATTGTATTTTATGATCTGTAAATTTTTGTCCTCCTTCGCTTTTATACGGCATGTGGCAATCTGCACAAGAAACTCCTCTTTGTCCGTGAATACCCATTTGATGAATTTCATAATCTGGGTGCTGCGCTTTAAGAATTGGTGCTTTACTTAATGCATGCGTAAAGTCTGAGAATTCAATATCATCATAATATTTCTCCATATTTTCTACGGTCATACCGTTTTTCCAAGGAAATTTCACTCTTGCTGCTCCTTCAACAGATTTCTTATCGAAGTAGTATTCTACGTGACATTGGGCACAAACCAATGAACGCATTTCATTATGAGTTGCCTTTGTAATATCTTTTCCTTGTTCTTTATAAGCTTCAATTAAAGCAGGACGCGTAATTTTTAGATTCATTGTTTTAGAATCATGACAATCAGCACAACCAATTGGATTTACAATTTCTGGCACTAAAGATGCCCAGGTTTGTTTGTAAAATTCGTCTATCCCTAACTTATCCATCATACGAGGTACATCCGGAGATTTACAAACCCAGCAGCTTGATGGCTGTGGACCATCCTGAGGTTCTCTTGGAGCTCCGGTTCTTAAGGTATTATAGATATCTTCTAAAGCATAAAAGTGGCCTCTTCCTTGATTGTAATCTTTAGAAAAAGCATAACCAGCCCATAACACCACCATTCTAGGATCATCATGCAGCATATCTCTCATTTTGCTGCCTCCGTATTTACTCACGAAAGAAGTATCTGCAGTTTCATAATAAGTCTGAAATTCACGCGGATAATTAGCTCCCCACACTTCATTTTTAGATTCAAATTCACCTACAGGTGCTAATACCTTATTTACAAACAAAGCTTCTGTACGTCGTTCCATCACACTATTTACCAGTAAACCCAGTATGAACACAACCAGCATTGTAAGGCCAAACATGACCCATCCTAACCATGGTTTGCTTTTTATAATTTCTTTTAATGGTGCCATAATTATTCTGTATTTAATTTTTTAGTTTTTGTTTTGATTTATTCTCTTTTGCATTACTAATACTATCAGTCTGTTTTTGCAGCCATTCTGGAACTGGCGATTCCAACAACGGAACCTGGGCATTGGGTACAGATGACAAACTGTTAACCTTACCATGCGGTACTTCGCGATGGCAGTCCCAGCATAATTTTCCTTCGCCATGCTGTTTGCTTTCAAGCGTAACTCCCAGCGTGCTTACATTAGCATTAAGATCTCCATGGCAGCGCTGGCAATTTTTCTGAACCACATCTGTTCCCGCTTCTTTAATATGAATTACTTGTGGCTCTGCTCTCCATGTAAAAACTGTTGCGTGGTAGATTCCATCTTTTGCTTTAAAAAAGTATTTGTTTAATGCATTATTGTGTGGTACATGACAATCGTTACAACTCGTAACACGCGCATGCGAACTGTGCTGCCATGTGGCATAAAAAGGAGTCATTACATGGCAGTTAACGCATGTTTTTGGATCATCTGAAAGATAGGATACTGCATTTGAGACATACAATAAGTAGGCAAATAAACCCATTCCTATTCCAACTGCCACTATAACAAAGGGTACCCATTTACGAGGAGGCAATACATAATTTAAAATCTTTACCATAATATTTCCCTTATTTTTTTATTTCAAATTTATGAGGTAAATTCTCTCAGTAATATGACAATTGTCAGATTATGAATTTTATACTATTTTTTTTATCATTTTCTAAAAAAAGAGTATTCGGGATAGTCAATTCACAACATTCTCTATTTTTAACTCCTAAAACTTTAAAAAAATTATAAAAAAATATAGTTATCAAGTAAATCGAATATCTAAAAAGAAGTAATTTTATGCTAAACATTATATAAGTATGACACCAAATAAACAAACCGTAAGTGAATACATGGCCGCTTTTAGAGTAAGTGATCACAAAAGAATTCTTGCCTGCCTTACTGATGACGTAATTTGGGAAATGCCGGGAATTTATCAGCATGTTGGAAAAGAGGCATTTGATAAAGAGATTGAAAACGACAATTTTGTTGGCAGTCCAACAATTAAGATTATTAAATTAATTGAAGAAAATGACATTGTAATTGCCGAAGGCGCCGTACAAGGAAACATGAAAAATGGAAATAAACTAGATGCTGTTTTTTGCGATGTTTTTGAAATGAAAAATAGCAAAATAAAAAAGCTCACCTCCTATTTAATGTCTAAAAATGCGAATCTAAAATTTGAATAATTTGACATTCAAATCGTAAAAAATATTTTTTATATCTTTGCAATACTAAATAAACCGCACAATCTCTATGTGAATAAAAATTTCTTTCGGACAATTTTAAGGTAAGCTGTAAAAACGGCTTGCTCATTTGTTTATTCCTTAAAGAAAGAAATTATGGTTATTTTACAGAATATCTCATACTTACATTCAAACAAAGATTTGTTGTTTGATAAAATTACTTTTACAATTAATCAACACGAAAAGATTGCTTTAATTGGCAATAACGGCGTTGGAAAATCGACATTGTTAAAAATTATTGCAGGCGAATTACAACCTGCCGATGGTCTCTTAAAAAAAGATTCTAAACCTTATTATCTGCCGCAGATTTTCGGGCAGTTTAATCATCTTACTATTGCCCAGGCTTTGCTGGTTGAAGATAAACTAAATGCACTTCAGGAAATCCTGAACGGAAATGTTTCTGAAGAAAACCTCAACACGCTAAACGACGACTGGACAATTGAAGATCGCTGTAATGAAGCACTTCTATATTGGCAGCTTCAGGATTTAGATTTGAATCAGAAACTGGAAACACTGAGCGGCGGACAAAAAACAAAAGTTTTTCTGGCCGGTATTTCAATTCATCAGCCTGAACTTGTTTTGCTCGATGAACCCAGTAATCATTTGGATATTGCCGGAAGAGAATTATTGTACAATTTTATAAAAAGTACGTCTTCGACCTTAATTATAGTAAGTCATGACCGAAAATTATTGAACTTATTAAATGCTGTGTATGAATTATCGAAACACGGGATCACGGTTTATGGCGGTAATTATGAGTTTTATGCAGAACAAAAACAGATTGAAAATAATGCTTTGAGTCAGGATATTCAGAGTAAAGAAAAGGCTTTACGCAAAGCGAAAGAAAAAGAACGCGAGACTCTCGAACGTCAGAACAAATTGGATTCCCGCGGTGAAAAGAAACAGAAAAAAGCCGGAGTTTCGAGAATTATGATGAACACTTTACGCAACAGTGCCGAAAATAGCACCGCAAAAACAAAAGGGGTTCATGCCGAAAAGATTGGGGGAATTTCTAAAGATTTACAAGAATTGCGATCGTCTTTACCTGATATTGATCAAATGAAATTTGGCTTTAACAAAACACATTTGCACAAAGGAAAAACACTTTTTACAGCAGCCGAAATTAATCATAGTTATGAAAATCGATTATTGTGGAAAAAACCACTAAGTTTTCAAATCTTAAGCGGTCAGCGTTTGGCATTGAAAGGTTTAAATGGCTCCGGAAAAACCACTTTGATTAAAATAATAATGGGTGAATTAATCCCAACAATTGGAACTTTTTACAAAGCCGAATCCAAAACGATATATATAGATCAGGATTATTCACTTATTGAAAACAGAATTTCGGTTTATGAACAAGCTCAGAAATTCAATGTCTCGGGATTACAGGAACATGATATAAAAATGAAACTGAATAAGTTTTTATTTTCACAAAACGACTGGAATAAGCCTTGTTCCGCTTTAAGCGGAGGAGAAAAAATGCGTCTGATGCTTTGTTGTTTAACCATCAATAATCAAGCGCCGGATATAATTATTTTAGACGAACCAACAAACAATCTCGACATTCAGAATATTGAAATTCTGACTGCTGCAATTAATGAATATCAGGGAACTTTAATTGTGGTTTCGCATGACGTTCATTTTTTGGAGGAGATAAAAGTGGAAGATTTTATTGAGTTGGATTAAAATTTCAGGTTTCAGGTTTCAGACTAATAAGCCTTCGACTTCTCTCAGGCTGACAGATGCATTGGCAATTAAATCTAAAATCTGAAACCTAAAATCTAAAATAAAACTACCCCAGCCATCCTTCACGATCCAGACTTCGATATTGAATAGCTTCGGCAATGTGATGGGAGACTACAGTTGGTGCATTATCCAGATCGGCTATGGTTCTGGAAACTTTTAAAATTCTATCATAAGCTCTTGCTGAAAGATTAAGCCGTTCCATCGCATTTTTCAGCAGTTCTTTTGATTGTTCATCGAGAACACAAAACTCGCGGATTAGTTTGCTGCTCATTTGTGCATTGTAATGAATGTTTTCTATTTCTGCAAAACGTTTGGTTTGAATTTCACGCGCAGCAGTTACACGTTTCCGAATTTCAACGCTGCTTTCGGCTTTGCGATCATCGGCCAGTTTTTCAAACGGAACGGGCGTAACTTCAATATGAATATCAATTCGGTCTAAAAGCGGCCCTGAAATTTTGCTCATATAACGCTGCATTTCATGTGGAGATGTTGTATTAGGCATGCTCGGATCATTAAAAAATCCACTCGGACTTGGGTTCATGCTCGCCACCAGCATAAACGACGATGGATAAGTCACGGTAAATTTAGCACGCGAAATCGTGACTTCACGGTCTTCTAACGGCTGACGCATTACTTCTAAAACATCACGTTTAAATTCCGGCAATTCATCCAAAAACAAAACACCATTATGTGCCATCGAAATTTCTCCCGGCTGCGGATAACTTCCTCCTCCAACCAAAGCCACATTAGAAATCGTATGATGCGGACTTCTAAAAGGCCTTTGATTCATTAATCCTACTTCTTTTAATTTTCCGGCAACGCTATGAATTTTAGTAGTTTCAAGTGCTTCACGCAATGTCATGGGAGGTAAAATACTCGGAACACGTTTCGCCAGCATTGTTTTTCCAGCTCCAGGCGGACCAATTAAAATGATATTATGCCCTCCGGCAGCGGCAATTTCCATACATCTCTTTATACTTTCCTGTCCGCGAACATCAGAAAAATCAAATTCAGGAAAATCTAAAGTTTTATAGAATTCGGCTCGAGTATCTATTACCGTTGGCTGTAATGTTCCTTTTCCGGCAAAAAAATCAATGATTTCCTGTAGATTAGAAACACCGTAAACCTCTAAATCAGATACAATTGCTGCTTCTTTTACATTTTGAACAGGCAGAAAAAAACCTTTATATCCTTCTTCTTTTGCTTTTATGGCAATAGGCAGTGCACCGCGAATAGGCTGTAAACTTCCGTCAAGAGAAAGTTCTCCCATTATAATATATTGCTCAATTTCCGGTGCTTTTATCTGATCTGAACCAACTAAAATTCCTATTGCTAATGGTAAATCATACGCAGAACCTTCTTTTCTAAGGTCGGCGGGCGCCATATTTATCGTGATTTTTTTTCCCGGAAAACTTAAACCATTATTTTTAAGAGCTGCTGCAATTCTATAACTGCTTTCTTTTATTGCATTATCTGGAAGTCCAACTAAATGATAACCAATCCCTTTATCCATATGCACTTCGATCGTAATCGTTGTGGCTTCTACTCCAAAAACCGCACTTCCGTAAACTTTTACTAACATAATATTCCTTTCATTAATTGTTTTTAAAACTAATCAAAAAATATTAAAATGTAAATATTTTATTACATTTTAATATTTTTTAAAATAAAAGTTCAATCTGCGTTTTTTAATCTTCTCAGAAATTCTTCCAAATCCAGATTATTTTTAATATGCTTAAAGTGATATAAATTCATTTGTTTCGAATGCTTAGATTCCCATTCAGATATAATCACTAAAATTGTTAAAAAGGCTTAAAAAACATCCCACACAACACCAAATAGATATTTTTTAAACAACAAATATCTATTATCCTACAAAAAACAGTAATCAATTACCCCAAAAATTATCAAAAATGGCATTAAGGAAAAAAAAATGTTGTCAAATTGTAAATTTTAAGTTTGTTTTAAGAAGTTCACGCAAAATCATAGGGGTTAAATTTAAAATTTAACAAAAATTAAACATACAACCCTATTTTTTTATGGGGTATTAAATGATTTTATACTTTTATCAAAAATTTTAAAACTAAATAACTATGCGAAAAATTATTTTAAGTGTGATTCTTATCACTATTTTGGTACTAACCTTTATA
>Ga0157370_10003490_pt1 | contig 18440 bp, 13 predicted proteins | sample C35metaG_FD_113463 | JGI IMG/M metagenome (GOLD analysis project Ga0157370, IMG submission 113463) | Corn rhizosphere microbial communities from Kellogg Biological Station, Michigan, USA - C3-5 metaG | ecosystem: Host-associated > Plants > Roots > Rhizosphere > Soil | place: USA: Michigan...
CCGCGAGTTGTCAGCGAAAGTGTTCAAGGGCCAATGCAAGCTGATCGAGTTGGGCTATCGCCAAGGCGGACCTGCCGGCTACGGCCTCCGGCGGATGCTCATCAGCATCACCGGTGACGAGAAGGGTGTGCTCAAGAGAGGTGAGCACAAGAGCCTCCAAACAGACCGGGTCGTGCTCGTGCCGGGGCCGGAGGAAGAGATCCAGAACGTGCGACGCATGTACGACCTGTTCACCCGCGACGGCTTGACCGAGGGCCAGATCGCGCAGCGGCTAAACGGCGAGGGGATCATGCACACTGAGTTGGTGCGGCCGTGGAGCGCGGCGATGGTCCATCAGGTGCTGACGAACGAGAAGTACATCGGGAACAACGTCTACAACCGCATCTCCTTCAAGCTGAAAAAGAAGCGCGTCCGCAACGCGCCGACAATGTGGGTCCGTCGCGACGGAGCTTTCCCGTCGATCGTCGATCCGTCGGTCTTCCACATGGCGCGGGGCATCATCGTCGAGCGCAGTCGCCGATACTCCGACGACGAAATGGTAGCTAAGCTCAAGGGATTGTTGGCGAAGCATGGCACATTGACATCCGAGTTGATCGACGACGCCGAAGCGATGCCGTCCAGCTCCGCGTATCAAAGCCGCTTCGGGAGTCTCATCAAGGCGTATCATCGCGTTGGGTTCACGCCAGACCGTGACTACCGGTATGTTGAGATCAACCGCCAATCGAATATTGATGCCAGCGTCATCGCCGTCGCGCTACAGGCCTGCCCCGCAGCATTGATGCGCCCTGTACAGTCGGTCCTATTTTGGTCTGCACACGACCGATTACCGATTTCGCATCAAGGTGGATTCTCGCCCTTCGCCAAGCCCCGGTGGGTTCTCCACCAGTGGGTACGGGCGATGGGAATCGATGAAATCAAGCGATCGGCCGACAGCAGCAACGGATAATCCGTCAGGTTGTACGCGGCGTTGAACCCGAGCCCGAACCGACCCGCCTTCCAGAATTCTTCTATTTTCGCGCGGGCGCCGATACGCTGAATGCCCTTGAATTCGGCGTCGGTGAACGTCGCGTCGTTGTAAACGTGCGCGAGAATCAGCCGCCGGCTGAGCCTGTGCCTTCGTTTGGTTCGTCGCCATCGACCACCTGCCGCAGCCAATCGACAAATCGCGAGAGGCGTCGCCGCATTGTGTCGCCTGCACCTTCACCCGCCCGACGTTCCGCCACCGCACTCCGCTCTTTGCCCGTTTGCTCTCGTTGCAAGGCGTTGGAACATGAATGCCCGCCGCACTTTCACCTTCGATTTCAAATAATCTTGAGCTGCTGATGCGCACCACGACCGGACAGCGTTGTTCCGTGTCATTCGCCGAGCCTCCGCGGGTTCGTCGCCCGCTCTGGTCGTCCCCGGGGCTGCGCCCCTGCGGCATTGCAACGACTTGTGCCCTCCGGATTTTTCGCGTGCCGCCCCGCGAGGGATTTGCTGCGCAAAGAAAAATCCCTCCGTCACGGCGCCCTTGCTAGCCTGGACTCCCGGCGCGGCCGCCGTCCCCTCCGGCCGTTGCTCCTAAAGGCTTCATGTTGGTCCGTCGCTGCGCTCTTCAATGAACGGACCAACACAAACCCTTTAGAAAGGAGCAACTGTCATGGCGAAGCAACAGAACAAAGTTCAACCGGTCGAAGAAGTCCGCATCGGCAGCGTCAAGGCCGCGATCTGGAGGAACGAAGGCGAAAGCGGCCCGCGATTCAACGTCACGTTCCAACCCCTCTACCGCACCGAGAATGGCAAGTGGCTGAGCACCGCGGGCTTCAACCGCGATGACCTGCTGGTGCTCATGAAGGTAGCGGACGCCACGCACACTCGCGTGATGCAATTGCTCGGCGAGAACCGCGAGCGGCGGCAGGAGCATCCCGCCGCCTGATCCGATCACAGTATCTTCACAGGCCCGGCCGGGCGATTCGTTCACCGGCCGGGCCTCTTTTTGCCCGACATGAATCGAGGGCCGCCCTTGCTCCGACTCGGCCTTCGGCGGTCCGGATACGACCGCATGTGCACATTGCAAACGCTTGGCCCCTTTATTCGCCAAATTCGGGATCATTCTCCCCATCCAAGTATCGCCCGGGATGGTCTGCGACGATCGCCCTGGCCAAGTGAAGCGGAGACGGCCAGTTTAGAGTCCCATCCCACGTGGGTGCTTGTCGGCAGAGTAGAGCGCTGAGTTCATAAAGTTCTGCCGGTGTGAAGCTGCCCTGGTGACGGCACGAGAACTCCGTCATGTTCAAAGCGTGCCAATCATTCCGCAAGCTCCTCGGCTCGGCCGTAAATCGGGTATGTTGTCGGTGCGCGCCCATCGCTCCCATCAATCGCGGTGTCGAGACGTAAAACTGCGCTCCATCCCAGCCAGCCGTTTTCAGCGTGACCAGCGCATCCATGACGCCCGCTCTCGCCGCCGGAAGCGCTGGATTAACCCACGGTCCAGTTCCGGCCGGGCGCGGAACGTGCTGAGGATTCACACGGGTCCGTACCACTGCGACGCGGTTACCCCTTGTGAAAGCCGGAAGCTGCCCTTCACCCTTATCCGTCAAGCCGTTCCAGAACCTAGAACACCCGGCATGTTCCATGAATGCTATGACTTTGCAGCCGGGGTCGCGCACGAGCAATTGCTGTACAGCCGTCTCGATGCACGTCGGCACCTCGGCATACGATTTGAGGGGCTCGCCAATAAAACATTTTGTCGTCGCTTGCGCCAGTGGAACCCATCCCGCTTCAGAGAAGCCCAAGGCCTTCCGGCCGCCGGCCTCCGCGGCCACGATGCTTGTAACGAACCTCTCGCCGCCATTCGTTCGGCCATTGGCGAACTGCCTCGCGCGCCGATCACTTAGACGGACAACGTAGACACCGACGAGCCATATCGTTCCATCGACATTGCCGTTCGGTGCTGGAAAAGGCGAAGGAAACATTCCGCTGGAACGCAGAAGATCCAATGCGGCGGCGCGAGCGGGGTGATCTTCGTCGCCGGCGTCGGGAGCTGATGCTTCGGTCAAAAACTGGGTCGCTATTCCATGCTCCGCGAAGAGTCGGCGCAAAATAAACTTCGGGTCGAACTCGTTCGAAGACTTCGATTCCTCAACCAGCCTGGTTTCAACGAACGCGCCGAGGATGTGGGCCCCGGATGCGGCATCCTGCTCAAAGACGGCTTTCGCCCAACTCCGAATAGCCTCCGGATTACCGGCCTGGGTCAGCGTGTCTACAGAACCCTTCGGAGAGCGGATGACAATCTCGACTCCACAGGTCGAGATCACCTCCCCGTCTTTCGTTCCATTCGTCGTCAGCTCTTCGCCAAAAATGGATGCCAATCCGATAAGCATCCGACGCCTAGTCTCAGGCATCGCGTACAAGCATAGAAACTGCGGCACGCGACCTCTGCCTGCCTCTCGCGCCGCAGCCTCAACATCTGCGCGGCTTTGAATTACTTCATGTCGCCGCTCAAGTTGGCGCGTTGCCTTTTCGAACTCAAGCGGCTGGCAATCGGCTAACACGTGCTTCGCGTGGGAACCTACATAGGAATGAAAGACCTGCCCGGGCCCTTTGCCAATTGGCCATCGTTCAAATGCGCGCGACACCGTCGCACGCACGTGATCCTTTTGCCGCTTCAGGTCAACTTCGTCTGCGTCCGGAAACTCACCATGCCATGTACGCTTCAGAACGGCGGCAGATTGATCGGCCCAGAATGGCGTATACTCCGGCTTCGGACCGTGCCGCACGCCAAAGGCGAGGATTAGCCCATCGACATCGGGTCGCTTGACCCAAGCGCTTTTGACTCCGCTCCACTTATTCGTCAGCCGGGACAGAGCACCATCCAAGTGTACGACGACCTCCTCTACGCCGGGCAAAGTGATCAATCGCGGCGTGATTCGATGCATCGCAAAAAAATCTTGATTCTTGCCGCCACAAATCACGCGGTCCCAAGTCAGCAAATCGCCTTCCGTGTCGATGCTGAGCTTGAGAACGCCGTCATCAACTTGGAACGGTATTGACGCCAGACGGTATGCAATTTCCCATTTCCCCGCGTCGAAGATCCACGAGGGCACGACTGGGCATTGCCCTTTGCGATTCCGAATGCAATCGCCAAGGACCACATCCTCGCTTCTAAGGTCATCGACCGCGTCCGCCAGGAGTCGTCCGCCGGTCTGCGGTGATACGACCGCTTCCCATGCGAGCATCGCTTCGCGAAGTGAATTCACCGGAAGCGGCTTGCGCGAGACGAGAAAAAACGGATCGTTCTCGGGCTTCGGACGCACATTTATCCGCACAAAGTCGGCGGACATAACGCGCAGGGATATAGCGAGACTCGCGTACGGAAGCTGCCATTTATCATTCCGCGCGTCATCGAGCCGCTGCCACGCCGCCAAGAATCGCGTGCCGGCTTTGTACGCGCAGACGCTGCCCAAGACTTTGGGCCCGACACGGAAGGATGTCGTTCTGAGTAAATCTGCCATGAACTGCTATGCTCCGACTCCTGCGTACGTTTTCAGGGCGGACAAGTACGCCCCGTGCATCACGCTCATGTCATTCACTACTCCGTCTTTCGTCCAGCGCTCGAAGGCCTCAGCCACGAGCCGGCGCCAACCTACCTGATCACCTTGGAATGCTCCATCCACCAAGTAGACCCGGACATCCGTACCCCCGCGACGCGCGCGTCCGGCGAGTTGCGCCAAATCGACAAGCACGTCGCAAAGCACGTGGTGGCGAAGGTCGGAGGGAAGTTGTCCAAAGGGGCCAGCGTTCTGCTGAATATGTCGTAACTGGTGCTCTGCACGTCGTCGCATCGCAGCAACCGCGTCGCCGGGGCGCGAAGACGAAATGGGTGTAAGTGCGGCGTCGTAGCTCACGTGGGCCAGCGCTCGCGCCGGGGTATCGGTTGGAGGAACGGGCCGCACAAGAACAAATATTGACGCGATCGCCGATGCTGACGACCCGCCCGGTTGAAGAATGTTGTGCCCGCGACAAACCACTTTCAATGGGGCGACCAGAATATCAGCCGAGAGAGATCCAAACGACTCGATCTCTCGGGGCAAAAGCACTTGGCTATCCACCTCACCCGTGCGCTCGCGGTTGACGATGCGCACGCGCGCCTCGCCTGCCGCACCGATCGCTCGCGTCACGGCTCGACCGACAACGCGCGCTTCGGCATAGCTACCGGTCACCAGCAAGACCCGGGCACGAGCTCGGGTCTGTGCATCCACCGCTAGCCGCGCAAGATGATCTCGTAGATATGTCTCCCACAACAGAAAGCCGAGGCGCTCGGCGCGCCCGTGACGCTCCGGTGCGCCCGAGATTCCGGAAATCGACAAGGGCTTTCCGTGGTCGTCCACGTCAGTAACAACTGCTTCATCGACCGTCACACCCGTCATTTCATCGGGCTGGTAGAGCAATACCGGCGCTAGCACGTCGTATGTGGGCGAGCCCGAGAATCGTGCCGTTGCAGAGAAGCCGACCACAGCACACCGACGGGTTGAGAGCGCCATCGCGACTTCATCCCCCAAGCCTGCGACGAATGTGTGAGGATCGCCACTCATGACCTGGGCGTGCAGCGCGCCAGGTTCGTCACCATGGTGCTTAAAAGTAAATCCGACTACACGCCGGCCCAGCGCTCCAGCGGGCGCAGCTCGCCATGGAACGTACCCCAGTAAACCGTCTCGGATCGCCGCTGCCGTTTCCATCCCGAATTCTTCCATGCTCGCCAACTGCGGGCGTAACCTCCCGATCGCCAGTTCCAATCGATTCAGCAGAATTCGCAGCACAAGCCCGCTCGCGACATCTTTTAGGGTATCGCTCTGACGCGACGCTGTATGTGCTAGCGCGCGAGGCCATTTCCCCAACGCGTCAATGAGCGAGGCCTGCAATGAATCCGTCTCAAGCTCGTCTTCCTGGTCGAACTCTCTCCACGCGGTGATCGCGAGACGAAGGCGCTCCGAGTGAGGATCTGACAACTCAACATCGTCGAAAAGCTGATTGAACGCCTCGTGCGCGCCCGCGTTATCGCCGAATAATCGTGCGGTGATCCAACCGTCTCGTGCGGTTGGCCACATCATTGCCTGGCGTTTCGGCCACCTGACGATACCGCGGTTGATTAGGCCGGCGACCAGGCCGGCCAGCCATGGCACGAAGTGCAGTTGCTGCTGCGCGCGCTGAATGGCGTTGGTTTGTTGCAGTTCGTTGTTCGCGATACGGCGTTCCAGATCGATCAAGAGTTCATGCGTGGGGCTGACTCGCGGCCGCGATGAAACTTGTAGTCCCGCCGTACCGCGACCGATGGCTTGTTGCTGGAACTGATCAACTTCATCAATCATCACCAAGGCGCATCGCTGAAACACCAACTCGGCAACCGACATCTTTGAGCATATGCCCTCAGGCATACGCAATGGCATCGGCACTTTTCCGGAAAGAAAAGCCGCGTGATTGATCACCAAGATTGCTGCTGACGTTGCGGCGATGGTGTACGCCTCAAATTTCGGACACGACTTGGCGAATGGGCAGGTGACTGATCGCTCTCCGGTCGGTCCAATCGCGTGGAGGCGAAAGCATGGCTCATCGCCCGGACGCACGTTAGGCCGTCCATCCTTAGACGCTTCAGACGTTGCGCTGGTCCCGGCATCCGCGTAGGCCGACAGACGACAGTGATATCCCAGATGATCAACGCACCAAGCCCGGAATAACCTGTCCTCCGAAGGGTGTCGCAGCACCTCTTCAGCGCGTCGAATTGCGGTAGCCATCGAATTTACGGGCACGATACGCACGCCGAGTCGCATCGCATTCGAAAGCCGTTCCAGATCGTAAGATTGACGCAAGACTTCTTTAACGTCTGGCAGCACCCAGGCAACGGTGATTCCCTGTGCCGCGAGATCTAGAGCTGCAACTCGGGATAGCACTGTTTTCCCGCGGCCGGTCGGGGCAACCACCAGCGTCGTTTTCCCCTTCGGGAGTTCGAGAACGTTCGGCAACGCGTGACCATCAGGCTCACAGGCTTCCGCAAGAAACTTCCCGACTCTCGCCTGATGGTGGCTTCCGCAAACGCCAGCTTGATCCATGAGTGCAGCCGTCGAGAGCAGATGATCCCGATCGAATGCTAACGGCGATGAGTTCCCCGACCGCACGATCGTAGGCCATTCAGCATTCTTTGAAGACAGATGATCCTTCGGAATGAGAAAGCTTGCCCGCTTCGACTTCAAGGCAACGGAGTCTGCAACACCAGATTGAACGTCAGGAGGAACGTTGTCGCGCCGTTTTTTGGATATCTGTTCGAGCAGCTCGTCCACTAGCTGAAGCAGCGGTTTTCCTGGCACCGGCTTCCAGGTGTGAAGCCATGGGTCATTTTCAGATCGATCGTTCCAGCAAAATGCGCTGCCGTCATCAAGTGCGGCCTGTACTCCATGCAGAAACGCGCGATCATCTCCCAGAGCGTCCGGTCGGAAGCGCAGGAATCGCGAGAACCTTACCTGTTCAGTCTCCGGCAGAAGTGGCCAACGGTTCCAGCACGATGGAAACAGTCCGGACGAAATTGGGCGCACATCAGAAACGCGAAGTGTACCGACGGGCGACATGTAGTATTCCGCAGCCAACGCCAGCGCTGCCTCAATGGCAAGCCGTTCGATGGTTTTGTTCTTGGGCTTCGCCTTCGCCATGGTTACCTCACTTCTTCGACGGTCGCGCACGTCGACGAACATCCGCGATTAGCTCGCCCACGGACGTTACCTGCCATTTTGTGTTCGCAAGACGATGACGGAGGACCGGCACTTGCCAGCGGCGGCGATCGGGTACGACGACGAATATGTCTTCCAATGGATCGTCTTGGCGTAACCGACGCGCTAGAGCGTCAGGGTTGCTCCAGTCCTTCACGTCAACTCGCCAGCGCCGGCTACCGTCAATTGTGATTAGCAGGTCAAATCGGTCTCGACCCGGCCAAAGTTGTACCGAAACGCCCTCCATTGCGCTCAGGGCATCCGCGAGGCGAAGTTCGACGAGGCCCGGTATAAGCGTGTAGCGCCAAGGACCGCGTTTAAGCCGGACGTAATCATCCGGAGCCAGCGGCGTGGGAGTTAGGCGACCGCCCAGGGGACGCGGCGCATCGCCATCGAGCTGAAATCGCGCGCCGTCCGCAACGCACTCGGGCCAAGGACAAGCTAGTTCGGTCTCGTACGAAAGCATTGCCCATCCGCAAACCGGGCAGCTATAAAACACGGAGCCGTTCGAATGTTTAACGCGGCATGTAGCAGGGATCTCCTCATACAGCTCCGTTGGCTTGACGCCCGACATCGCAACTGCGTCTTGAGCCTCCGCGCGCCGCGATATGCCGTGTTCGATAAGGAACCGCCGAAACGCCGCGTACTCCCGCTCTCCACCGCTTTCGACCAAAGCAAATCGCTTCCGACTGTCACCAATCTTCGCTTGCACCAGTTCCGCCTCTGGATCGTCTCCTGCTTCGGCAAAAAGATCACGGCAGAAGTCAGTCGGCTGGTCATTTTGCACCAGCGACTCATCCAACGTGGTGGGCAACCATTCGCATAGCGGGCGTGCCAATAGCGCGACAAATTCCGTGGGGTGACGCGCGGATAGCCCGCCGTTGGTCGCCCGAGATGAAACTGCCATCGCTTCTAGCAGGATCGAGAGAGATTCACCTGGCCCCGCGGGGCCGAACCAGCGAATCGCCGCATGCGCATTGGCGGCCAACGCCGCCTGCACATCGTGAGAAGAGAAGTCGCCTGGCGATTCATTGGAAAGCGAGTTGTCGCCTGCTGCCGTCATCCCGGGTTCCATCCGCTCACGTTGCGGGGTTAAAAGTCAATCCTTTGGTCCTGCCGTCGATGGTAGGTGGATGTTAACCTGCCAGAGCCGGGTCGCCAACAAGAGAGGCGTCTTGTGCTTGCTGCATTGGCGCAACCGGCGCAAGACATGGCTTCGGAATACGCGGGTGAGGGAACTGATCGGCAAGCAGCAGCGGCCGCACGAAGTATCGACGTGCGGTCAACATTGCAGATCCGCTCGCGCATCCGTTCCCCGACCGGACCTCTTTTTCTGCGCCCCAACCGATTGGCAACGATGCTATGACTACATCCGACGCGGCGCACCTGGCTTGCCATCGCACGGTACAAGTCGATAAGCGACAGTTGCCATGCCCTTCCGGTTGCCATGAACTTCCTCGATGCGATGCGTCACGCGGCATGCTGCGCAGTTGATTTCCGCGCAGCTCCGCGAGCGATTCCAGTCGTCGCTTTCGCTCACTTCAACCCACGTCCGTTGACCGCACGGGCAAGGGTGTTAAGTGCGACCATCTTCCGTCCACGACATAGCGGCGTTGTACGGGATGCGCGGTAAAATTCCCAAGCCTATGGCAAAGCAAATTACGTCTGTCAGTAATAAGCCCGTCAATGTTTGGGTTCCGCCCAACGGCAAGCCGCCCGCTCAGTGGACGCGCGCTGAGATTCCTAAGTCACCGGGCGAATACCAACTCATCGCCTGCGACGACGACGGCAACCCGATACAATTTCCGCTGCGCACTGATTTGAATTGGAGTAGCGATGTTCGGGACCGAATGAATGCGGGCTGCAAATCTTTTCAAGGCTTGGTCTACGGCGGCATGACAGTTTGCCTGTACTGCCGCTTCTGGCAACTGGCCCGCAGTTGGACGAACAACCCGCCGAAGGAATTGCACGATTCGCGGGTAACTTGGAACAAGCGGCTCGATCTACAGGCCCTTTACAAGCCGGCGAACATGCTGTGCCGCTACCGGCGCATTAGCGCGGTTGACTGGCACAAAATGCCGGCGAAGCCGGTGCAGGACATTCTCAAAGTCTGCTGGCCGGATGTAGGAACGAATCATGCTCACCCCAGCGCCGCCGCCGCAATCACCGCCGAAACCTTCTCATTGCTCAAGTGGGAAAAGTGTTTTGGCAAGCCCCGGCCCGATAATCTGCCGGCGCTCAACATCGAGCAGGCGGAGCGGCTTGGCAACCGTTGTGACCGACGAATGGTTGGACGTGCTTTTCGCCGGCGACGGGTGCTACGACGATGACGAATGAATCGGGGACGACATGGCAAAGTTCATCGCATGGAACAATTCAGCGCCGACGGCGCAGCCGCCGCTGGTCGTCATCGACATCGGCTATTCGGAATCCGATCAATCGTGCGGCGTCTGGCATGACGGCGCGACGGTACGGAACAGTTGCCAATTCTACCGCGCAGTCGAGCTTGCGGCAGCGCAGCTCAACGCTGCGCTCGCTCAGGACGAGCGGCCGTTGGTGGTGATCGAAGCTCCATTGTCACGGGCGCACACGGCACGCGGCAACCCCACGCCACGGGGCGATTTTGAGAATGGGCGGCGCTGGTACGTTCAATCCGGCGCAATGGTAACGCTCGCGGCGATTCGCTTTTTGGAAGTGCTGTCGCCGAAGCTTACCGGCGACGTATGGATCGCCGAAGCGTTCTTGTCGAACAAGGACGAATCGACGGCTCATTGGCGTGACGCGATGGAGATTCACACCCAATTCTGGTCAACCCTGCCGATCGTTCCGGACGCCGCGGAAATCTGCCCATTGTGCGGATTGATTGACGGCGTACCCGACGTGAGAGTGTTTGTCGCCAGCGACGAAGTGGCTTTGCTCCCGCCGTCGTGATCGACCAATTTCCGGGAATCTCCGTAAATGCCGTGGCGTCTCAGCTTTCCAATCGTGAAGCTCGTTGACAAAGGCGACGATAATCAATTGGTGCAGACCGCTAAGGCAATTCCCCTCTGGTCTTTTCATCCGCCAGGCTTTTCGCTTCTTGACGGTCGAGTAAAGCCCGATCTCTCCGGCTACCGTGATGATTCTCAGATTATGGCGGCGTACGCGGAACTCAAATCCCAGCTTGGCACCGATCAAATCATTTGGTGTTACACCCGAAAAGCGGGTTTTCGAGAAACATCGCGCCAAATGGTTGAATGGGCGCTTCAGGTTCCGCTGAAAAACGTTGTTGCGTTCTACGATAGTGTCGTCTGGGCGCGAATCATAGGAAAGACGCCCTGCACAATGCCCGAAGATCAGCGGCGCCAACTGCGCAATGACGCGCTCCGCCATTATCCAAATGATCCCAAACGGAGGCGCGAATATGAGGATGCGCGAACCGCGGGAATTTGGAATGAGCCTGCGCCTGCCGGAGGGTGGTGGAGCAAACTGTTCGTGGACCACCCCAACCGTTCTGGTATTGACGCTTTAATCTCTCACCCCATCGACAATTCCTGGCTATTGGGCAAAACAGATCGGGGATTCAAATCACAAATCGCTTTCCATCGGCAATCACAGATGCGCCCGTCTTGATAGGCGCAACAAATGCCGAAAACGCAATGCAGAAGAGAGGGCCTCCAGGTCCGGCCCTCTCTTCCGCACCTTCTCTCCCGCCCCAAATCCGTTGTGTGTGCTGTTGGAAACAATAAGGATGGCGCCGGGAACACGGGGTGGAAGGTAGGCCCGCTGAGTTGTTGAAAGGCCGCACGCGACTACATGCAGCGGGCCTCCGGCACGTCTAGCTCGACTCCGCTATCGAAACGCCACCGGCCGAGTACGGCCTTGCCATGCTCACTCCTCGGACAAATCCGGCGGTGATGTTGAAGGGGATGTAGTGACGGATTTGCCCTGCGGGGCTGCGCGTGGCATGGCGTTCGTCCGCTGCGCTCGCGTTCCCGTCGCCAGCAGTAAGGACTCTTTGTTTTTGACCTCCCGGCAGAGCTTCTGACGAAGCCGGGAGGTCAAAAAAATTGCGTGGGCTTTGGGCCTACGCCTTCCCGGTTTGGAGTTTTTTTCCTTTTCGGGAGGTGTCTTATGGCACACGAGATCGACCAGACGACGGGACGAGCGGCAGTTTTTGTGACGGGCGAGCCCGCTTGGCATCGCTTGGGCACTGTGATCGAACAGGCAACCACCAGCGCCGAGGCTATCGGCCTCGCCGGGCTGGATTGGCGCGTCGAGCAATGGCCGGTCCGGGCTTTCGACCCGGACAACCATACGACGGAGGCGGGCATACCGGAGTTTGTCGCCAACGTCCGCACCGACACCAAAGCCGTGTTGGGCGTGGTGGGCAAGCGGTATCGCGTGTTCCAGAACCGCGAGGCGTTCGACTTCATGGATGCGCTGGTAGGCGACAAGCTCGCCATGTACGAGACGGCGGGCAGTCTGCACGGTGGCAAGCGGGTTTGGATGCTCGCCGCGATCCCCAAGGAATACCGGGCCGGGTCGGATGACCTGATTAAGCCGTATGTGTTGCTCACCAACACGCACGACGGCAGCCAGGCGCTTCGGATGATCCCAACGACCGTGCGCGTGGTCTGTCAGAACACGCTCAATCTGGCGCTTGGTCTGGCGGGCGCGGAGGGACTCACGATTTCCCACCATCCCCGGCTGGAGAGCCGGATTGCCGAGGCCCGCACGAAATTGGGCATCATCGCGGCGCGGTTCGACCAGTTTGATGATGAACTCCATGCGATGCTCAGCCGTCAACTGACGGTTGGCGAAACGCAGGAGTATTTCAAAGACCTCGCCGGCGTGGGCGCTGGCGTTCAGACGGATCGGCAGAAGAAGGCCCGCGAAGAAGTCTACGGCAGGATGCTCGCCAACTTCGACAACGAGCGCAACACGCTGTCGGGCATCCGTCACACGCCGTGGGCGGCTTACAACGCCGTCAGCGAATGGGCGGACCATCAGCGGAAGTATCGCGGCACCAACCCCGCGGACAAGCTGAATCGCCGCCTCGATTCGGTTTGGTTCGGCACGTCCCACCACATCAAGCAAGCCGCCTATCAAGGCGCGTTGGAACTGGCGGGAGTCGGCACGGCCGCGCTTGCGGTGGCCTGATGGACGACCGCTCCCCGAACCCGTCCCGGTGTGCATGGAGGCGCATCGGGGCGGGCTGCGGAGCGGTTGTCACGGTGACGCCGCATTCAATCAAGCGGAGGCGAAGCCTACCGCACGGCCATCAACTCGAAAGGAGAGTTATCCATATGGCCTCGTTCAACAAAGTGATCCTCATGGGCAACCTCACCCGCGACCCGGAGCTAAAGACGCTGCCGAGTCAGGCGACGGTGTGCGATTTCTCGCTGGCGGTCAATCGCCGGTGGAAAGATGCCAACGGCAACGACCGCGAGGAAGTGCTGTTCATCGACTGTGCCGCCTTCGGCAAGACCGGCGAAACCATCGCCGGGAACTTGACCAAGGGACGCCCGATCCACATCGAAGGCCGCTTGCGGCTGGAACAGTGGGAGCAGGAGGACGGCCAGAAGCGCAGCAAGATTCGCGTGGTTGTCGAGCAATTCCGCTTCGTGGACCGCAAGCCGAACGGCCAGTCAACCGGAAGCAACGGGCGCGGCAAGCGCCGCACCAACGCCAAGACCAGCCGCCCGGCGCGGCAACCCGAAGCCGAGCCGGTTGGCGCTGGCGCGGAGGATGCCCCTTTCTAAATGAGGTGTCCCATGCGTGAGCAATTGATCCAGACAGATCGGGTCTACAGCATCCAGCGCACGGCGCAGGGCGTGGTTTGCACGGTCAACGGCAGACCACTCCCCCTGCGGCTGGACCTGTGGAATCACAGCCCGACCGGATTTGAATTCGGCTACGGCGGGAGCGGACCGGCGCAATTGGCGCTGGCGATCCTCGCCGACTGCTGCGGGGATGAACTGGCGGTGGCGTATCACCAGCCTTTCAAGTGGGCCGTGATCGCCCGTATCCCCGGCCCCGGTGGAAGTCTGACCGAAACGTTCGTGCGCGACGTGCTGGCCGGACTTCGAGCCGAGCGTGAATCGCAACAGTACCGCAACAACTAACCCTATCAACAAAGAAAGAGGTTCATTATGACTCGCAATCTATCTCAACTTCACGGTGTTCAGATTTCCGTTCCGTTGTCCAAGCTCATTCCCAACAAGCGGAATCCCCGTCGCGTCAAGCCGGAGCGGGACGCCCATCGGCAGAAAGTCGCGTCGATCCGGGCGTTCGGCCTCATTCAACCGCTGGTGGTTCGGGCGGACGACAAGGTAACCGGAGGCTACCGCGTGATCGTCGGCAATGGCCGTCTGGCGGCGCTGCGCGACGTGTACAAGGATTCGGCCCGACCGCCCAAAGTGCCGTGCGTCCTGCGCTCCGTGGACGACGACACCGCCGACGCCTTGGCGCTGGCGGAGAACTTCATCCGCGAGCCGATGCACCCGCTGGACGAAGCCGAAGCCTTCGCCAAGCTGGCGCGGGAGGAAGCCAAGGGCGTCGAATCCATTGCCGCCGAGTTCGGCGTCAGCCAGCCCTACGTGCGACAGCGCATGAAGCTGGCGACGCTGGCCGAGCCGGTGAAGGCCGCGTACCGGCAAGGCGCAATCGACACCGCGACCGCCGAGGCGTTCGCGTCCGTTCCGGCAGATCGGCAATTGGAAGTCTGGCAGGAAGTCGGTGGGAATCCGCAGCATGCGCAGCACGTTCGCAACGTGATTGCCCATGCGTGGATCGACGCCAAATCCGCCACGTTCGACGTGTCGAAGCTGCCGGAATCCGCCGTCAGCAAAGACTTGTTTGCCGAGCGCGTGTTGATCGAGCGCAAGGCGTTCATGGAGGCGCAGGCCGAAGCGCTTTTGGCCGAGCGGCAAAAGCTGATGGAAGAAGGTTGGGGGGACGTTGTGGTTGGCCCGCAGGCCGACGTGCAGGACCGGCTGTACGCGATGTCCGATGCCCCGCAGGAGTACGACCAACAGACCACCGCGAAGCTGGAAAAGCTGGCCGACAAGCGGAGCAAGTTGGAAACCAAGATCGAGCGACTGGAATCTGGCCCCGGCGAGTTTACCGAGTCCGAGCAGAAGGCGTATCAGGCCATCCAGACCAAGTTGGAGGCGCTGGACGACGAGGAGCAGACGTTGACCAAGGACGCCGAGGTTCACTATGCCGAGGCGGCCAAGGCCGTCGGCACAGCGTTCTTGTTGCTCGACCCGGATGGTCGGGTTCGGCGTGAGTACCGTATCCCTCGCAACCGTCGCAGTGCGTCGGGCAATGGTGTTCACGGGGGCAACGGATACGTTGGCGATGGTCAGGCCGAAGCACCCAAGCCGCCGACTTCGGACGACCTGAAAGAGCCACAGCTTGCCGTCACCTTCACCCATCAGGCGCTTGCGGTGCGCGAAGCGCTCTTGGCCGACCACGCCCGCCGCAAGCGGGTCTTGGCGCTGATCCTGCACGACAAGGTGCGGAGCGAAGCACTGGCGATCCGACACGACGCCAACGGCACGACGGTTGCCGCCGACCATGCCGAAGGGTTCACGTCGGCGGCATTGGTGAAGTTGCGGGAGAAGCGGGCGGAACTGGACCCACTGCATGACCAGCACTACGTCGAAGACGATGCCGCCTACGACGCCATCAAAGGATTGTCCGAGCGGAAACTGGACAGCTTGATCGACCTGTTGACGGTTGAATGCGTGACGGCACACCTGCAACGCAAGACCGCCTTGGTCTGGCATCTGGCCGAGGAATTGGGCGTGGAGGTGCGCCGCTACTGGCGTCCCGATGAGCGGTGGTTGTCGGGCTACCAGAAGATTCAGTTGGCGCACCTGATCGGCGAGTTACGCGGCCCGGTGTTCGCCAGAGCCGCCGAGAACAAGAAGAAGTCGGAACTGGTTTCCGAGCTTGCCAAGCTGTTTGACGATGCCGCCAACGGACGCTTGGAGGATGCCAAGCTGGCGGCGAAGCTGAACGAATGGCTGCCGTCGAACCTGCGGGAAGAGCCGCAGGCCGACGCCGAGGAGCGGGCGTCAGCGGCATAAGTCAGCGGTCGAGGATCGAAAGCAGAAGCCGGATCGGGCACTCCTGATCCGGCTTCTTCGTTGATTCGTGACGGGGCTAAGGTTCATTCCCAAGGGTGCGGCGTGCGCACCACCGGGTAGCGGACCACCCTTGAGAAGCCCTCAGCAATCGCCCGCCAATGGCCTCCACGCTGCGCAATCCGCAGCCAGACGAACTGCCACAGAGCGACTTGAATGGCGAACAAGAACGTCGCTCCGATCGGCATCAGCAGGTAGATCGCCCGGTCATGGGTCTGCCATTCGACGAATGCCACCGCCCAAACCGCGATCACGGCGATGACCTCCGCGATGCAGAACAGGACCACGACCAGGCGAGCCAGTTGAAGCACGCCGAGCCAGAACAGGAACTCCAAGCTGTCACTGATCCACCGCAGCATTTGCCATTTGTCTCCTGCCAGGGCTTTTGGTCATGTCCCTGCCCGAGCATCGCTCTGTCAGGGTATGACCCGCACTCCATTATATCGTTAGCGGGCGTCGCCTCCATCGCCTCTTTTCGATCTTCCTTTGCCTTTCGCCAATGCCCTTCGAGTCTGGCTCGACAGATTCCTGTCTGGCTGGATTCAAATCTGTCCAGCCAGACTTGACGTTCGGCTTCCGTTCGGTATAATTGGTATGGTGCATACCGATGGGTTGCACCATATTTATGACTTTAAGAAGGGATGGCAAGGTAAAAGCGAGCGGGTCGGTGATGTTGCAAGTCTCAGAAACACGATGAGTTGCGGCGACTTGCAGCGTCTTTGAGCGAATCGGTTTTGAGTCGATGGCTTTGTGACGAAGCCACAGAGATTTGGAGGAGATATGCCAGGCAAATCCAATCGTTCAGACGGCGTGGATTCGGAGCGGATCGGACGAATGGGAGGACGCCGGCACCGCGAGCCGAGCGTCAACAGCGAGCTCGCCAGGCGACTGCGCGGCTTCCGGGGGCGCACGCGAAAGCACCTGCCGGGCGGTTCCGCCGGCCGGGGAATGCGCCAGCGGGTTGTCGTCAAGGCGCACGTCAGCCGGCACAAACCCGGCAAGGCGCGGGGAAGTTTGGCGCGCCATGTGTCGTACCTGGGCCGGGAAAGTGCCAGCCTCGACGGTAAGCATGGCGTGTTCTACGACGCCACCCGCGAGGGCGTGGACGCCAGACAAGAGGCCGTCCAATGGGCACCGGACCGGCACCACTTCCGGCTGATCGTGTCCCCCGAACGCGGGGGCGACATCCCCGACATGACCAGTTACATCCGCGAAGTGATGCGCCGGGTGGAGCGGGATCTGGACACCAAACTCACCTGGATTGCCGTCAATCACCACAACACCGACAACCCCCACGCGCACATCCTGCTGCGCGGCAGGCAGGCGGACGGGGCCGATCTGGTCATCCCCCGACAATATATATCGTATGGCATTCGGGACCGAGCCTGCGAGGTGGCGACCGAGCTTTTGGGGGAACGAAGCCCGCAGGAAGTGCAGTTGGCCAAGTCCAAGGAGGTCGAAGCCGAGCGCTTTACGTCGCTGGACCGGATGATCGAACGGCATTTGGAGGGCGGCAGGATCGACGTTTCTCCGGCCAAACACATCGGCTACGGCGCAGACGATCGGCGGCTGGTGATGGGCCGGTTGCAGTTCTTGGAGCAGTTGGATTTGGCGCACAAGGGGCGCGGGACGACCTGGCACGTTGAGGAGGATTTCAAACAGGTGTTGCGCCAACTCGGCGCGCGCAATGACATCATCAGTCAGCTTTACGGCCAGTTGGGGAACGAAGCCGGACGGGTCGCGCCAATGACCGCAGGACCGGAACCGTCACCGTCCGTCGCCGGCGTAGTCATCGCCAAGGGCAGTGTTGACGAGATCGGGGAGGATCGGATCATCGTGCTCCGCGACGGAACCGGAAAGGCGCATTACGGCCGGGTGAGAGACAGCGAGGTGTATCGGGACTTGGACATCGGTTCGGTCGCCGAGTTGGGCGCAGGAGCGCAGCGGCGGCGGCAGGTCACGGAGCAGATCGTGGCCGTGGCGAAAGCCAACGACGGAGTTTATTCGCCGACGTTGCACGAGGCGCATTTGCGCTCAGCCGAACCGGACGCGACCGACCGGGAAATCCTCTCCAACGTGCGCTCGGGCGCTTGGCGAATTGGGTTTGTCGCCGGGTTCGACGGGTCGGGCGTTCGCGCTTTGGACAACGGAGAACACGCCGTCGATGCCGATGCGTTTGCGCGGTTCAGCCAGCGCGGCGGTCAGCGCACGGACGTTCGGTTGATTGCCGAGCATACCTTGGCGGAGCAAATCGAGGCGCACGCGGTGACCTGGCTGGACCGGCAAGCCTTCGCGCAGCGACCGGACGAGCGCACCGCGGACAATCCGATCGTTCAAGAAGCGGTGCAGCAGCGGCAGGATTGGCTGGTGCGCAACGGCTACGCCGAGCGCTCAACGGGGGACGCTGGAAACGTGGAATTACACCCCGCCGCGTTGGAGCGACTTGCCGCCGAGGAATGGACCAATGTCACTGAACGACTGGCCGGCAAGTACGGCAAGCCGGTGACGGTACTTGCCCAGGGTGGCACCGTCAGCGGTGAATATCGCGGAACGGAACATCTTCACTCCG